>Ga0126342_10010666_pt1 | contig 16445 bp, 18 predicted proteins | sample Cyp1metagenome_FD_92528 | JGI IMG/M metagenome (GOLD analysis project Ga0126342, IMG submission 92528) | Coral microbial communities from Lord Howe Island, Old Settlement Bay, Australia - Cyphastrea 1 metagenome | ecosystem: Host-associated > Invertebrates > Cnidaria > Coral ... | reverse complement strand
TCATCATCATCATCATCACGGCCTTCAAAGGTGTGATCCGGGTCGGAACCATCCTCTGTTTCTTCTTCTTTGGTTTTCTCATGTTTACACTCATCATCTTTCTTAGACTTAGACTTCATTTTCTTGGGCTTCTTACCACCCTTGGAACCCGTGGCGTCTTTTGGCATCCTAGTCTCTGAAGATGATTCCTCAGCAAAGCGCGGAGGGAGGGGCGAAGCCATTGCAGCTGGCGTCACATCAGCTGGTCCTTAGATCCAACTATCCATTGAAAATTTAATGGCACCCTTTCTGTAGAATTGACATGAAACCTAAATCAGGTCGGTATAGTGAGTAGTGATCATACATCTTTCTGACTTGAAATGAAATTGACCTTCCTTGACCTGGGTTTTCATCCAATTGTCCAAAAATTGAGCTTGGCAACGGCCGATCCGAGGAGGGGCGGCAGTGCTCGAAGGCGCCGATGGTGCTGAGGAGGCACTGCTGCGCTGGGCAGATGGAGCGGACTCCCTCATAATTGCCTGAAGGCTAAATGCCTCGGCGGGGTGACAGCTTTGAAATACCCCGACAATAGGTTACGTTCCCAACTAGATAGATGGGGCAATGCTAAGAAATAGAATACTGTAATCACAAATAGTTATATTCTGACCCAACTTTTGGTTACACAAAGGAAAGGGTCCAAAGTCAGATGTGTAACACATGTGGGATGGGGCTTGGTTAGAAAGCAACATGATGCAAAATGGGCTGTGAAAAGGAATGCTTTTTCTCAGCTCATTGTTGCTGCTATGGTGCCGGTGGCCGGAAGAATTCCCGGGGTTGGACCTCCTCACATGATTCGCTGCCATCATCATCATCTGACACTGTACGCATCGGCCTTTTTGGAGCCATCGTAGGTGGGCCCCCCAAAGCTAGTCCACACTAGTGCTAGAATGCCTGCGAAACAAAAAACAGATTTCAATTATCAACGCATCACTCATGTCAGGACATCACCCCATCACTTGGAAACAACTATCTTGACAATGTTTTGTTTTTCAACAAGGTTGCTTTCCGATCTTTAGTCTGTTGCTACGACTTGTGAAAAGGGTGAGACCACTGGACACTTCAACTATTGGTCAACTCTGTTTGAAATATTTCCACCAAGGAAGAACTGATATTTCATTGAGTGTCCAATCTCCTCCAAAGCCGGACAAAAGAACTGCAAACAATGCAGTTTGCAAACAGCTGGTAAAGGGCCCGGGCACCATGGTAGGATCATCCAACTCAGACATGAATTGCAAAAAGATTCTGTGATTCTAACTTTATTGATTCTATTTGATGGTAAAAACAAATACATTGTTTTTTGATTCTAGATCCCAATGGTCAGTGGTGCTTACATCAAAATCCCTTGCCAACACTCGCTTCCATGGTCAAAACCTTTCACAGCAGGCTCAGTACATTGTCTCCAGCTGGCAAATCGATGGAGCCAGTCAGGACTGCGATCGGTCTGATCGGGACCAAAACCTTGACCCCGTCTCCAGCGTTGCAGTCAAGCCTGTGGCGCAGAGACAAAGGAAGCTTTGAAAATTTAGCATCGGATCCCAACAAGATATAATCTACTATTAACAGAATATGGTATCTAGGATACAAACAAATGATCTATTTACGATATATATGGACAACATGAACCAAACTGGTAAGTTGGTAAAAGATGGTAAAAGTGCTCAGTGCAAAAAAAACATGATGGACTTGAAACAAGAATCACTTGCTGTTTCATACTCCGACTCCGACCCATGTGATTCTTACGCATGTAATGGACAGGTTGTGGAGCATGTTCCATACATGCTGGTTCGGGTGGGACTAAAATACCCAAAAAAATCAAACTGCTTTTGACTGTGGTCGTTACATATGTCGAGGCCTCATACGCCAGGCAATCTCCAGCTTGGCTGACTGCTTCACCGAAGATACATTCAAGACAGCACCATAGTTCTTGATGTTGAGAACCTGAGGTAGCAATCCAACTTCGACAACTATGCATACATACACTTACATGCAGCTTTAAACATGTTTCCGCAAACATTGCGGTGGTATCTGAAATCTCCAAGTATGACCTAAGTATGATGTCCTAACCAAACCATCCAAAGACATCCCCAAAATAGATGCTGAATTTATCGTAAACACCGGTTTGGATTGCTTTTTTTTCTTTCCTTTCACCTCGCTCTCCTCCTTTAACACCTTGGGTTCATCCAGGAGGAACACCAGGGGCTTCGATTGCTGGAAGACGCCGTCAGTGCGCTTGTGGTGCGACAGCTCAACCTTCACCTCTGGGCGCGGGCTGATGGAGATGGATATTATTATATGGTTGGTATGAGGGATATGATTAGGATATTATGGAATTAGGATTTTGAGGTGTTGCACTCGTTTCCCAACAGGATAATATGATATATAAACATGCTATATAGTGTAAAGGGCTCTACATGTTAGGCTGTGACATTTTGTAGATGGCTGAACCCGGCCTCGCCGGCATCTTGAAGTTCAAGTAGCACAGTACCCAAGGTATTTGTTGTGTCAACGCAACTCATTGAGGTCAGGTGTTCAGGCAAGTGTTTTTTCTCCAACATCACCAGCGCAGAGTCCAAAGATATGCAGAATGGAAACCAGCGACCTTCAGCGTCGGCCATAGATTCACGCCCTTCCTTAGAGACAGGATGAATTGGATTCGATAACCCCATGCCTCCACATTGAGAACATCCCTGAATGTTGAGACATGAAATTGTGTGCACCCAGCTAGTTGGTTCTACGGCTTCCGAGTTGCAATCACAAGATTTGTTCAAAAGTATGTTGAAATCATTCCATTGTGCCCACACCTGCCCCATGGTGACATTACCAAGTTGCTTGTCCATCTCTCCACTCTCCGGATCCAAAACTGAACCTAGGTTGCTGAACAACCCATTTCACTTTCCTATATAACTTTTGACTTTCCAAGATGGGAAGGACAGTTCATACAATCATGTCATATGGTCTTATATCCCGGAACATGTGTTGCTGGAACGCCCATGTCGACTGAGCTTCGAGCATCTCACGCCCCTGCAGGAACTGATTGGCAGAAGTGGAGAGAAGATACAAGGCGTCACCGGCAGCATTGCTGACAAGCTCTGCTGCGTTGTTGATCTGAAGCTTCTGCCTCAGATCAAACAGGATTATCAACAGGATATCTCATAAAGCATACTAACTATTTCTAAAAATGCGCACTTCTTGTTTACTCAATGGTGCTAACTCCAACGTGAATAATTTGAAGACAAACTGCGGGTCTTCCAGTTTTTGCAAGTCAGTCTTGGTAAGCCTTTCAGCAGTTGGTTCCAGTTTGATTCTCTTCGTCGGTCGCTCTCGCACCTCTGTAGCCTCAGTCCTGGCAGAGATATCCAACTAGGTGGAATTGAGGGGAAATGCATTGAGGTGGACACATAGTATCAGGGCACGTGTGCGTGTGTGCGTCTGTCCATGGTTCCCTTTGTCTTTCTAGCCCTGCCCCCGCGTAAGGAGAAAGATACAACTCTGATTTTAAAAAACTATTTAGCAAGAAACACGCTAAAGGTATGTGTTTATAGACATCCATTGTCAAAAGGTTTATTTTCGTTTTGAAATTCAAGAAGATAATACCTATTTGTGATGTTAGGCAGAACCCGTCCGCGCCTCTCACTTGCCATGAAATCTCCGTCAGGGTTGTAGGTCTTGTTGTGAGCTTTGATCAAGTCACTTGCACGGTCAGCAAGCGTCTCAGTCTCCAAAAACTTGGAAGCCAGAGACTCAAGGACAACCAATTTGGTACCCTGCTGCCTGCAAACTTTGTAATCACCACATTCCCTTCTAGCAGAACCAGCTTTCAAGGCGGCAATTGTTGGTTCAAAGTTTGGGAAATTTTGCAACTCCAATCTCCCAGCCCTGCAACTCTCATAGATTTGATTGGACAAGCGTGCGCCCAACTCCTCCGCTGGCTTGTCCAACATCACAGATGCAGATATCAAAGTCTTTCCTTCGCAAATTTCCTAGGATCTAAGAAACTTGAATGGAAATGCAAAAGGTAAGATCAGAACAGGGCTGATGCATTCGCTCAAGTCAGTAATTTTGCATCATTGACTTATGATTCTTTGGGGGGTTGCAAAGGCAAGTATCTTCTAGGGCTGCCAGTGCGGGAAACCCATCATAGGCCATGCCATCCACAACAATTGTAGTGGCCACGGTCGGCACAGTGAACGCCGCTAGCGACTTTTTCACGATGTCCGTGCCGGCTGCCACCTCACAATATTGGAAATTGCTACAAACTCAGAAAACATCATATCTTATGGATTCAGTTGACCATCGGCAGATGTGTTTTGAAAATGAAAGAGGCTCTTGTGGTTCTTCTGACATGAAGATGCAAGAAAGATATGCACACCTTTTCAAAAATGAAACTTGGATCAACAATGAACAACACATCACTGAACCAGAAACAATGGCACTATCTATCAGCACATAAACTAGTCCAAGGCACCTGCTTCCACTCTTGGATGTCAGTCAGCGCCCGTCCAAGATGGGGTAGGCTCGACTTGGTGGGAGAGGATGCCTCACGATTGCAAGCGCACCCTGAATTTAAGTTATGTAGTTCCATCGTTCAATCAACCCACACACCAAGCAGTAATTAGAATGCATCAAAGCAACTGGAGGTTTGTAGAACTCCGTCCGTGGCAGCATGTGTACGTCGTGAACTACCCCACTCTTCATAGCTTTGGATGACTTGAAAATGTTGGTAGCGTCCTTCGATATGCAAGCCAGTCCAGATAGGCATCCGTCTCGGGAACCGTACACAGTTGCCTTGGAAGTCATCGCTATGAAAAGTGTTTGGCATTTTCTACATTAGGATTACAGGAGAAATTGGTATTCTGTCTGCATTAGAGCTCCGAAGTAATACTTTTTTTTTTGGCCAAGAGACTGGATCAAACACCCATGTGATAGGTCGCACTCGCAACCCTCGTTCTTTCAGCCCCAAAGCTTTCCTATGTGCAGAAATCATCATTTGAAATACGGTGGGAAAGAAGGAAAGAAAGATACAAAAAGGGATGGCGATGCAAGAAGAATGATCAGCCAAAACAGGCAGTCAAACAACCACTGATACCCTGCTAGGTTTTCAAACTTCAGGTGCAAGATGGTGCAAGCAAGACTCTCAAGGTGGTACCGAACGTCACATACCTCAGCGTCTTCTGCATCTTGGTCTCCCTCTTCATCATCTCTCTTTATCTTTTCCTCGTCCTTCGTGTCAGGGTCGGTCTTGGTGTCATTCCTGCCAGCGGTTGTTTTGGCAAAACCTATTTTGTTTCGGGCTTGGCCATCTACCGGGTTTTGGTAAAGTGTGGAACAAGATATTGTTTTTTAAAACCGTGGGCTTCCAACATCTTGTTGTTTGGGAAAACCATGGGTGAACTAGTGTCCTGGACTTCTGGGAGGCACGGTTGGGATGTATAACCAAGGCAAGAGAGTTGCGCTTGTAGCGGTTCAAGGCGTTGGCTACCATCGTAACCAAATAGTCCCATTTTGCCACCGATATGACCCCCATAGATGGTAGATTGAAAAGCAACACGATACAGTGATCGTCTGAGCTATTGCACCCAGGCGACTCATCAATGGTACCATCAATCCAAGAGAACACCTGGGGCATAATTGTCGAATCTGCTTGCACACTGCGAGCTTGGAAGATCTGCATGTTTTTCTCCATGAACCCTTGCACGGTGCGCCAGGCTCGGTCGTGACACTCCTGTGCAGAAGCTGAACCGGGATGGGCCAGGGGCGGAAGGCCTTGCAAGGGCTAAATCTCAGGAAAGTCAAATGATTATTAGCTATTAACTGATAAGATTGATATGTATCAGAAACATTCGGAAACTATATTGAGATGTAGCAGGGTTGAATCTCAGGAATGAACTAAGCTACAAACACCTGCGTGGCAACCGGACCTCAAGCTGCTTGACCAATTTTGCTCGGTTCTTTGCACTTTCGCGCTCTGACCTTGGAATCAAAGTATTGTTAGAGTTAATTCTAAAACAGAGGGGAAATTAAAGATGAAGATCTTTGGATGTGTTTGAATTAGCTACCTGTCAAATGATCAGCGTTGGTAAGCTGATGACCGAATCGCTTCAGCATCAAACATGGCTTGGTCCCCTTTGAGCTGTTCTTCCCACGCGAGAAAAGCTGCCTCTAAACTCTTTGCAAGAGCGCTCCGCGACTTGTCTTGGCTCTCCGCCACAAAGTTTTCGACAGTTGTGCCCCGCAACTGCGTTCAAGGATTTTGAAACATCAACACAAGAAACGATAGGCTACAGGTCACTGTCTTGAATTCTTCAAAATGCGACAAACTTACATAACACACATTACTCTGAACTTTTGTCGTTTGTCTTTAACGTGTTGCAAGAAGAGCCTCTAAGACGAAATTGATCCTCTCCCAGTCAAAGGGTTCACCTGCTTTCATGACCACTCCAAGATCGTGGTCCAAAGTCCTTGGATGGCACGGAATGGTTGAGTGGGGAAAATATAGCCAAATCAATCACACCCTGCTTTATTTTATAATATCCCAGAAGTGACGCGGTTTCCAGAAACCCCATTACAATATACTGATCTTGGTAGGTACCAATCATTTACGAATTGTTGAAATTAGAATTAAATCATGATTGCTCCACCCGGCAGCCCCGAAATTGCGACGCGGTTTCTGGAAACCCCATGAAAATTTAATCCATTTTGTGGCTTCCAAAAGCTGATTGGTTTCTCTAGCCAAATATATTTGGCGCTACATCCCTGATTGCGACGCGGTTTCTAGAAACCCAATGATTTTTTGCTATGCCCAGCCAAATATATTCGGCGGCAGCCAAATACATTTGGCTATACATCCCTGAATGCGACGGGTTTTGGAAAATCAATCACATTTCTTGATACCTAGCCAAATGTATTCGGCGGCAGCCAAATATATTTGGTTATACATCCCTGGTTGTGACGGGGTTTGGAAAATCAATCACATTTCTTTATGCCCAGCCAAAACAAATTGGCGCACCAGTGGCGCACCAGACCAAAACAAAACGCTTAAAGACCAAGACCAAAGAACCCTTTCTCAAAAAGACCGTCGTACTTCTCAACAACGGCAGTTGGAAAAGACTGGACCAACTTCTCTCTCAACCAAATCCAGCAGCAACAGATGTCATGAAGAAGAATGTGCTCATCTTCGCTCAATTGTGCGTTTTTCTGGCACAAGTGGATGATAAGGATCTGGGACATATGGGGGAAGTAGAGACACCCAGTCAAGTTGACATGCAAACATCCCCAACCAAATCCCATTCTTGCAGTCCTTGGCCTTGACTGTGGCATCTTTGGATGCCTTCCTTGCGAAATCCTACAAGGGTGAGGGTTGGTAATAAGTCTTCATGTATGTCATTGTATGTGAAGTACAATTGTTTTCCAATCGTCTATGCGTGCAGTCTCTTGACTCTTAAGTCTGTCCTTTGTGGCCCTGAGGATATACAAAGTCGCGCTGACATCTGTCGTGGTAAGGATTTCCTGAAACTGCTTCTGATTCTTGAACTTTGGGGCCTCTTGGCGGGACGTCAACCCAGGCACCCAATGTTCGAGAGCCAAGATCTCCAATGGGACTCCTGAAAGGATGCACACAGGGAGAACGGAAAAATTATGAGACTTGATTGCAAAGCAAAGAAAACTCTAATGCTGACATGGCCTGAATTTTCATGCCGATACTTGTCGTAGTGGGCATGCACCATATCCAGCACGTCCTGTGGGGCGCGCAACCTTAGTTCAACTTTAGGAATAGTGTCAAACTCTTCACATACTCTCACTTGCACATACTTGCACATACTTGCACACACAATTTGAAAGATAAGGCGCAGGTTGTATATCAGGGTCTTTCGCTGCACATCCACCCGATGCTTCTTCACAGTGACAGACCTATTGTACTCAGCAATAGTGCGATTCAAGCAATCCTTCAAGGATGAGCGGGCACCTCTACTCTGACGCTTCTCGATATCGATGGCACATTTCATATCTGCCAGAATCATAATCGGGCTGGGTGATACCTTTTCAGAAGTCACATATCCAATTCCTGACATTGAAGTGTTCCACACATAAAGAAATATGGTTGCTCTTTGGATGTACGACGACCAAAAAGAAAGACAGATATAATAAATTCAAACAATAGAGGTGTATGTTTCAAAATGAGATGCCCTTTTTTTTGGCCCCCAAAATGTAAAAAAAGAGGTACCCCCTTTTGAGACATACCCATAGTGTTCTTGCTGAGTTTCGCAGTGAATTAAGAAAATGCTGCTGAGGGCTATCACGATGGTCATAGCAACACCGCACAAGGGAAAAGCTCTGGAGGGTATTCGACAAAGTCTTGGATGATGCAATAGCTTCAGGGGTCATCTCGAGCTCATCAACAAATGAAACTATTGAGAGCATCAAGACTATCTTCGAAAATCCATCCACGCAACCCACTGTAAAATCTTCAAGTCGGCGTGACCCATCAGAAAAAGGGAACTTTGTGATCACTGATTCAGAGCTGCTTTTGTAACCTTTCAAGAACTCCTTGAAGTGCAGCGCCAGCTGGCTGTTGTTGGGAAAATCTGAAGGGTTGCGAGTCAGAACATTTGAACCAGCTTCCCCATTTTTTATTACTGGTAACTAGTTTTAAACAAACTTATTACTTACTATGTTGACCCACCTACAGAAAAAGGATCCCAACTTTTCCAACACCCCACATCCGTTCTTTGCGTTGCGACTGTAGTCGAAGGACGCCAGTGGAAGCCAGAACTCCGACACAGATTCGACAGGCACTGCCGTGAGAACTGGCTTGGTCACAGGGTCCCCATGTCGGGGGGGAGGAATCAACCGATCAAGCACCTGAGGAACACACTGCAACTGTCAAGATTTTTCTCAATAAAAGACCAAGATTGTGGAGAAGGCTTAACGTGGCATTTCAAGTTGAACATTGCCGATGAGGAACCCTCTTCATATCCTCGCGATTGGCCCTCACATGATTCAGGTGATCTCCCAAGTTCTTTTCCGCAGTGACCTTACTATACAATCCGGTGATACCACAAATATATTCATGAGAGCCTGAGACATGACATCTTGAGTTGCTAAAATTTGAACATGATATAACATGATAAGCTTCATGATGCTACATAGCCAAGAAGCTGTGTCAAAGTAGGTAATCAGCTCTGCTATTGGACCTTCCTCCTCGTCAATGCTCATCCGAGCGTCTTCCATGTTGCTCTGCAAGGTGGTCAGCTGCTATTCAGCCAAGTGACGACTTTGGAAGGCAGGGAGAGGGATCATTGAGGTTTAAATTCCAAACTCTATTACACCATAACCGTATTAAACATTGCCACCTTTTTATCGATCATTCGTTTCTTCATCATATTGACAGTTTTGCCCTGTAAGTAAGCCAATACAGCAATCAAGAATGACAATGCAGTTTCGGCCGCGAAACAAGTCACCTACTGTAAGTTGCGAGTTTTGAGTCATCCCATCAAAAATGCAGTTTCCAAATCAACAGTCTTTCCCCTCTGCACGTCTCCCCAACAGTTGTTTCCAGAACATATTAGCCTGTTTCACAGGCAAATGTGGGTGCAAAGATGTTTCATAGCAAAAAACATTCTGTGGAAACTGTTTTGATTTCTTTGATTTGTCAATGAAAAAATTTACAGGCAAGGTCCGGGAAACATCCTGACACTCACCCCAGCTCTGCCAGCTAGCCCCTCCGAAACACCACCTGCAAATGGTGGGCCTTTGGAGCCGGAGGGCGTTCCCCAAGATTCACTTGGCACCACCTTTGGTTTGCCCTGGGACACTTCAGAAATTTGATTTCTGGGTATGGAGTCAACCCATCTGGATTTAACATTTTTCTGTAAAAAGCGACAGAACGATGGAGGGAAGGAAAATCCATCTCAATATGTCGTGCCAATTCCTCAATTTCCTTGGCTCGCTCATCTTCCAGAACTGCCCGGGCAATTAGTCTCGTAGAGTTCACTCTGTTCCAGTAATGCTCAGTTTCATGTACCAAAGATGCTGGATGAACCATAAGTGGGTCCTGGCTCAAGTTGTCATCACTCATGTGCACCTTGGTAAGCGCAAAGATGTCGTTGTCCCTGTCATCCTGCTGCCGGCGCAATGGCACCCGTTCGCTTAACTGCAAACCGGCACCATGGCGTGGAAGGGAATGCCGGGCCATGAAGGTGAAGGAGTGGGGTACTACTTTGTCATCAACAGCTTTCTTTCCACGATCTCTGTAAGCATTTTTGAGACCCACTGCACCCGGCATCATGCCAACCCAGTCACGAACCTTAGAACATGAACATATAGCAATGAAGAAATTATGCAATCGGGATCATTGTGAGCTCATTCATGGTCCAACAAAAGTACTGGGAGGAAATAGGGAAGAAAGCAATGGATGCCAAGAGAAGTCAAGAAACTTCATCTACTACTTCCACACCAAAGAGCATGTTTTTCTTTGCAAATACTGGTGACAGTTTCTTTTCAAGACACCGAATCACATCTCCAGGGGTCTGCAGGGAGCGCTCTTGGCGGAGACATGTTGTCACCAGCGACAGAGCCCCATCCACGTCTTCGTGCGTGTGGCCAACCACCAAATGGTAGTGGCCACATGTAGTGAACAGGTTTTGCTGGCAGAGTAAAATACATATCTGCGAGGTCAAACTATTTCGGGCTTCCTTCGGTGTATTATCGGCTTGTAACCAAAGCCTCAGATGTGTTCCGCCGTTCTTCTGTTTTGAAATTGGGGCAACAAATCATAAATCATAAATAATAAAATAGTTCCAAGACCAGACTTTACCCAGGAACTCAAAAGGCAATGGTCTGCCCTCCGATCTGCAGATTTGCCATGTTTTGTCAATGGATCTCATCACCTTAGATCCCCAACTTACCCCTGGCCATTTTTGAATTAGTAAAACAAACAGTTTGGTGTTGCAACACATGCCAAGCGATTCTAATTGCAGGTGAGAATCAACTTCCCAAGTCCAATTTGTCCCTACGGGCATAGCCTCCCAGGCAAGATACATCCAGCAGCCAAATCCGTGGCAGATCACGCAAGTCAGAGTCAGGTGGGTACCTTGGACGAGCGGCGGGCAAAATAGGAAAAGGCATCAATATCAGTTTGACTAATAGATAAATCAGGGTCCATATATGTCCATCTATTAAAAAAATAAATTACTATAATATATTATAATATATTAAAATTATAATATATTTATCTCCACAGTAGATGTTTGCAAAATAGGAAACTGATGTGTGTCGAGATACGTCTGGTATTTTCATACAATGTCTTTTTAGGAGTTCTACCACCAGGAAACCTTGGAAGTGTTACCTTTGCTTTGTCGTAGGAATCGACAATGATGCATAGAAGATCCTTTTGGGCCTGGGATCGATCCCTGGCCAACCAGTAAACCTCCCGATCCCTCCATTGTTGGGTATAGTGACCCAAAAGAAGATCACAAAGCCGGGCATGTTCTGCAAAGTCAGTCGCCTGCCTAATGGAATCCCTCAGCTTTGAGCAGGTCTGGCAAACAGCATGAACGGACTTCTTGTGGAACTTCAGGCAGGTTGACAACCATTTTTTGCCGACTTGATAAAACGTTGACTTGCATGCAGCATCCACATTCATGACTTTGCAATAGGCAACGAACATCAAATACAAATTGGCAAGGTTTCCATGAGGCAATTCTCTCGGCGGAAGTTTATCTGGATTGCCCTCACAAATCTGTCGGGTTGGTCCCATCAGTTTTTGTTCCACAAGTTTCTCAAGCAGTTCATCCCGAAGACTCTTGTCGCTTGTCTCCAGGTAGGACTTCTCAGGGCCCCTCAGTGCAAGGCCAGGGCTCTGTTGCGGGCATGTCTTGGTCGTTTGACATGATAATTAGTCATACCTCAGCTAAAAAAAAAGGAAGTTTCAAGATCATTTCATTGAGAGTCGTGGTCATGGACTCCCCAGCGGTCCAATACAGATGTATGAAGAAGCCGTTGGCATTCGATTGCTTCACACAAGGTCTCGCTGACTGACCTCGGGCTTATTCCACGTCAGTGCTTAGAAATGTAGATTTAACTGATCAGGGGGAACCATACTAACTAACATATTTTTTCAAATACTGCCAACCCAATACGCAATACCTCAATCAAGTATCCAAAATTCAGGGTTCGTTCGTCAACTCCTCTGTGCCTACGCTTGGTTCGGAGCAAACGCTGCTTCCCAATACCCAGAAAACGTAGCCATGCTTCTCGACACACATAATGTCCTCCACTCTTTTGGCCAACGAAAACCTTTTGTGGTAAGTACCATTAACCCCATGTAAGTTTGATCTTTTTAAAAATAGTTGGAAACCACGATGATTTCTTGTATTGCGGAAGTCCTTCAATCATGTAGTTGAGCCTTCTGGGGCCCCCCTCTGTTTGGAGACTCCACAGCAGTGCATCTTGGGCGCATTTGCCAAGGGACCAGAATGCGCAGCAGATGCGGTATAGCACCGCAACTGGAACACTACAGGCACAGGGGCATTCAGGGTTGTTGATAACACGGCGGATACGCTTCCGGCTCATACCATTCTTGGTGTAGCTAGACTTTTTCTCATCATCATCATCATTCAAACCATGAAGGGATTCCAGTCGGTGCAAAGTGAAGCTCATGTCTTTATTCCCACCCTCCTCGAATGAAGGGTCAGACTCATCATCATCATCACCATCGAGGCTGCAAGATGACCTAGGTAAGGAAACCAAGAACTACGTTGATTTCTTCGAATTTGAATTTAAATGGTGCTCAGGAAAGTCAATAGGCCACAAAAATTTGATGTTTCATCTGATTCAGCTTGGGGGCTCAGCTTCAGAAGAGTCACCCTCCGAACCATTGCTACTCTCAGTTTCGTCATAGCGACGCCAGACAGATCGCTTGACGACAACATCATCGTTCTCATCCCAGCGATGAAGGACCGGCATGGGGAGAGCTGTGAATAAAGACAAGGTATAACAAATGATGATAATTCATATGTCAATTCTTATTTCAGCTGGGTATTTGTTGGCAACCCTTGTTTGAGATTGCAAGTATCTGAATCATTCTGAATCCAAATCCCATGTGATGTTACATCATGTTGTCCTTGATTTTAAAAAGTTTGACGTATTGACCGACAGGCATGGAAACAACTTGCTCTCAATAGGCATGAAGGCTTTAAAATTTTCTCTGGGGGGGCCATCTGCCATCGCCTTTTCTCCTGTTTGCTAAGGGTTCAGAATCAGCCCACCACAGATGTGAATTTCGGATTGGAACCTTTGCCCCATATATTCAACATAGGAACTAGCGTTTCAAGTATTTGTTGAGTCGGACAGCTGACAGAGCTGAAAGCACTATGCAGAGGGCTGCTGCCATCACTCGAAGGGACATCGCGTTTCCAGCCATTTTCCTGATCTCCTGAGATTGTGGGCACATGGTATTGGGGTAGTACAGGGTTCAATGCTGGGTTCCATTCAACAAGCTGTTATTTCAATCACCTAGAAGCCAAGAATCTCCATCGGTATTCTGGCGGAGCTTCAGCTTGTGAACGGGTGCTCCCATCAGCAACATCGATTCAATTCCTGCACCGTGCAGCCAGGAGTTGAGGAAGTGAGTGACTACAGCCAACTGATTGATCTGAGTTGCGGCCTGTCAGATAGCGACTTTGGCATCCAACAAATACCCGGCCATTTGGCCTCAAACAGTCACAAGTGGTCAGGTTATTGTTTCCTAATCAAGACAGGAACGGTCAAAGTTGTTTTGTCCAAGAATGCAAGCGAGGGGCGTAAGGCACATCAAAGGCCTCAGCAATACTCAAGCGTCCCACAAAAAACTGGGTTGTATGTTCTGGTTGTGACATTATGCTACATTGAGAATCTGACATGTTGGCTGCTCGGATGCACGGCATTCTGCCCAGCATTTGAGACGTGTCCGCCGCCTCGATTTCACCGAACTTGTGGATGACAAGGTCCAATGCCTGGCAGAAGTGGATAGGTCAATTTTCTATACCCCGCAAATCCCCGTAACATAGATGAGCATCATCTAATCCCCATGTCAAAGCTTTATTTAACCGATATGTATTCTTAAAAAGAACTGATCTTTTGCCATAGACAAGCCTGCTGCTCCCTTCTGGTTGGAATGATCCCCGCGGCTTCTGGATACTTTCGCGCCAATGCACCCATAGCCTTTTTCATTGAGACCTGCCGCTATGTAACACAGTTTTTTCTCTAAATTCCTGATGGGGTTCAATGTCACTCTGCAATGTTTAACGTGGCGCCTTATTATCCTTTGCCCAGTCACGGTGGCGTACTTTCCACTTTGGTTTGCCTTTGGCTTTTGGCCTGAGCATGGGCAGAGATACAAATTAAGTGGCGCAGAGCAGGGACATAACGTGATAATGCAACCAAAGCGGCTGAGGTTTGACAAAGTGTGCATCCTGCATTTTGTTCAACTTCTTCCGGAGAGATACCACCGCTTTGTGATCGCGAGGTAGCAAAAGTTCTTGCCTAGGAAAGAATAATGATGAACACATAGGATCTATTTGGGTTCTAAAGCATAGGATCTATTTGGGTTCTACAGTTCAAGCAAACGATACCATCATTTAACATCATTCAACAAAGTCACCAAGAAATCTCCGGTGCACACTGTAGGCTTTCAGCAGTACGGGTCACAAACCCAAGTAAATTTGATGCAGCTTCATCCACCATGAGCTCCCTCCTCAAAAGGAAAATGATGACACGGTTCCGTGATAGTGGGCTTCCATAGTCAAGCCTCATGCGAAGCTCACAGGTTCTGAAGATTTCCAAAGGTTGTTGTTGGGCAACAACATGTTTTCCAAAATAATTTTCCAAGAAGCGGATTCATCTCTGCCCATGCCACTTCATACCTAGGTTGGTGGGACAATTGGTTTCATCGTGTTTGGTTTGTACTTTGAAAGGTGTTGTTTTGTAAATCATGTAGACAAGAATCTCTGGAAGAAGTCGTCGAATTTCAGGAAGCACGTCCTCTCTCACTTTGCGGAAGCCGATCACGTTCTCCAGTATCCCAGCCTCACTTACTTGATCTGTTTCCAAAAAAGGGGTGAAACTAGTCAGGGATTGCAGATGATTGCAGCGACATTCATTGAATCTCTCTGCCAAGTAGCGGCCGGGCACGACTCTTTGAAATTATCCAGCACCTTCCAAAGCTGTTGCGCATGCTGGTCGTCCAACAAGGCAGAGCCATGGTGAAGGGCACTATATGGAGTGCATGGGAATCCCGCGGCGTAGACCGCAACCTAAAAAAAAGAAAGCATGGGAACACATAATCTCCAACATTGAAAGATATGCCAATGAACATGGTTGCCATATGAACATCAAAAATCAAAGGGCAGCACTCTTCGATCCAAGTGGGTCATGTCACCGATGTCGAAGATAGACTCATGGAACCTGAGGAGGGGATATGGGGACAGCATGCGCAACAATCACCCTTTTGCCCCGTTGTACAGCCACGAGACTCAGCCACTTCCGGAAAGTTGGCCCGGAGAAATTTCTGGGGCGCATCAGCCCATTCGCTTGAACTCCTCAAAAGCTGGACCAGTGGATGAACATATCCCCGATGTAACAGCAAGCGTGTATAGCCATTCTAAAGAACATTTTATTGCAGGCTAGGGGCAAGTAAGAAACCTTGCCAGGCAATCCACCAGCTTCGAAAAGCATTCGAAGCGCCATCAAGGGAGTATCTGTGCCACTACCTTAATGTCACCCCAACAGTATTTCTTGGCATGGCTGCAAGTTCGGCCAAACTTATATAGTCAAAACATAACAGTTCAACAAGCTGCAGTCTGAAGCAAAGGAGAACTTCCGTTTGTAGCCTGACCAGTGATCGAAGAACTTCTCTTTCAATCCTTAAATGGAACAGGGATCCAAAAAGTGGAGCCGGTGAAACTTCCAAAGTAATCTTCAAGAACCTTATTCCAGAAAAGAATCCAGCATGGTCCACAAAGTGTTTCCCACATTCCAAGTAGTCAAGCTGCTCTTGGGTCAACTCCTGGAAGGTTGCAAAACCCAAGGAAATGAAACATGTTTGCTTGGATGGCACGGAGTCCTCATCATCTTGCGAACTGGAGCTCGAGACTTCGCGCCGTGTTGGCATGGCACACGCTCGAAAAAAGATTGGGTAACGAGACATGGTTAATTTTGATTGTTCCTATTTGGTCCATTTTTCTTCATTGGGTGATCCCAGATTAATTAAACTTATTATGTTTCATGTTTATGATCCCAGATTTCTTTGCCACGTTTCATGATGTTTCTGATCCTTGGCAGCAAATGGCGTTGGGCGGTCAGGCGGATGATGTTGGAAGCCCCACTTGGATATTGCAAAAGACCTGCTTGCAAGTGCAATGGCATATATA
>Ga0126342_10010665_pt1 | contig 16446 bp, 18 predicted proteins | sample Cyp1metagenome_FD_92528 | JGI IMG/M metagenome (GOLD analysis project Ga0126342, IMG submission 92528) | Coral microbial communities from Lord Howe Island, Old Settlement Bay, Australia - Cyphastrea 1 metagenome | ecosystem: Host-associated > Invertebrates > Cnidaria > Coral ... | reverse complement strand
TTCTTACTCTTTCTCTTCTGATCTTCTCTCTTCTAATCTTCCTCTTCTCTCTGCCTCTGCCCTGCTCTGCTTTTCATCTGTCCATATTGTCGGAAGTTTGACTTCTAAACTTCCTTCGACTACAGGAAAAGGATGGAAGATGATGGAAAAAAAATGTTGTGTTTGTCATTGTCCCGCCTTTCCCCTGTTTGGCCGGGGGGCCAGCATCAAGCCCTCCCAAGCCTGGTGCAATTTGGATGTGCTTGTATCTTGGATGCACTTTCAGTATTCTTTGAGTACCTTTCATTCACTTTCCAGTCTCTTTGATTAAGATCGAGTTTTGACGGTGTTGAACATTCTTGAACCTGGAATGAATAAGTATGACTAAGTTAAGCAAAGATAAATAAAGTGTAATAAGATCAAATATGTCCATAGGTGCCTCCGAGCAATGCTCCTAGATCTAGTCCTCCCTGAGGTTGTGCCTCAAAACCTGACAGAGATGAAGCAAAGAATCAAGACTCAAGAACTATCAAGAGCCTGTCCAAACATCTCAAAAATCGATGATTGAGAGTGAATCAATACAAATGTGGATTGGTCAAATTTGTATCAGATTTGGTCAGTTTAAGATGTATCAGAAAGTGTTTGGAAGCGGTTATCACCATGCCTGGAAAGCAAAGCAAAAGCAGAAACTTCACCCGCGCCATGGCTGGAAAATGTGACACGAGGCGTTGCGCGATTTCAAAGCTATCGGTGACTTGATTCTGTCAGGCTTGGCCAATGGCACCTACGAAATCAAAACGTAATGATCGCTCTGCAGCGTATCTCAGTTAAATGACATTGTAATGGGTAATGAGTGTAATTTATTGTCATAGTTTGCCACCCTTACTTTTGAGGATTCTTTGCAGTACAACTTTGGGACGTGCTGGTGTCTATGGCACTGACATCACTTGTTTGCTTGTTCGTGCCATGTTCATGCCTTTTGCATCTTGCTTCTGTCAAAACCGCCTTTCTGAGGATATGATCAAACAGGGTAGAAAGGTCCAAGCTTTTCCAAAGCCTATTGGACACCGCAGCAACCAGTCACTTTGGCATACTTTGACAGGTTCACTGATCGGCATCTAATCAATCTTCTGATTCAGGTTGTTTGCACCGTGCCATTCACCGAGTCACACACACAACACACATGTATCATGATATCGATGTCAAACGACATCGAAGAACAACATCCAAGTTCTGGACCAAGTAGACTCCATCGAGCAAAGATGCACTGGCAGGTTCAGCATCATTTGGAGCTTGTACCTCGGATGGAAAGCAGCAATCCAAGCAGTATAATTTTCTTCTGATAGTGTACCATATCGGTCCATATAGCATGTAAATACAACTCAAATCCGCATCAGAATTAATCACAACTACAAGCATCAGCTGTGAATAGCTGTGATGCTGGAAGCATCCAGATCTGTTGCAGGAGTCTAAAGTCTACAGAATTGCATAGAATTGCAACATCTGCTTCCAGTTCGTGGCAAGACGGACCACTCTTTATTCGGACTCGCCAAATCTGCTACGAAGGCTTCGGGACCGGCTCCAAATCGAAAGGCAAGCTGCGGAAAGCTGGTCATTTGTGCGCCACCTTTACGGAATCGCAAGCTGCAACGATTGGAATACATTGGGTGCCTTTGGGTTGCGCGGTCAAGGGTTTCAGGGGGGCTTTGCGCTTGGTGATGGCCAAGACAAGGATAAATGATGTTAACATCCCCTATTCAATCTTTATGCTCTCCACTTCGTTCTGAACTCTTGAAGCATTGAAGCCTAGGTAACTGCGCCATAGAGCCAGATTATCTCCGCAGCGACATTGCGTTCTTCGAGGATCCACTTCACCAATGGGTTTATTCCGTGCAACTCCTCAATCATCAAGACGCCACCGGGGCGGTGCGAAAGTGGTGAGATGATGCTCTGGATGGCTTCAACCTTCGTCCAAAGAATATCAAAACCATTCGACACCTTCAGAATAATTCAGCTTGATGTTCTTCCAGAGCTCGCGTCTCCTTGATCGCCAATCTTAAATATCACTCCCAGGATCTCTCAAGTTGTTCCCAGGATTTGGTGTCGTTATCTCCATGCCTGCAAAGAGCTGCAATTCTTGCCCAAAGGCATGGCTGCCTGGCTTCACCATACGTCTACCAACACCGACTGGATCCCAAGATATCCCAAGATATCCCAAGCTCGGCCATAGTTACTGTATGTTACTGTATCTTGTCACCTTCGACAGAATTGCAACGAATTGCCCATGTTCCTCGCAGTTGGAAAGTAATAGACCACGGCTCTTGCTTGTCGGTCTCGTGGGCTTGTCAACAAAGCCGAGCAGTTGAGAAAGTGGCTGAATTATGTCAACTGGATCTATGCCATTCCCGTCCCGCAGCTTTCATGCTTTTGTTGAACTTCCTGTTGATTTTCTTGTGGCTCATGACAAAATCGAATCGATGCTACCTTCGTTCCTGTTTTCCCACGGCGGGCCGCACGTGGGAAGTGAACTTGCAGCTGAATGCTTGACACAAGAGGGATTGAATGTGGCTGGTTTGAAGAAGTGCAGCCCTATCATTTCGATTCATTTTGAACATCCTTCGAATATCCGATGGTGCCTTCGCCCAAACAGATTCTGAAATAGATTGGCAACCCCCAAATACGCTGATCTCATTGCAGGACCGAAACAAGTGCCCAAGAAAGCAGGATTGGGATTGATGATTCGAATGTTGAAAAAATCAGCGAAATCGGCTGAAGATGAACGGCATGGAACAAATTTGAACACATTCCGAAATAAGAGAAGCAGTAGTCATGTACTTGGCAACCCTGTACCTGTTCAAAGACCGTGGAGAAGAAACAAGTTCGACGTTTTGAATCTCTTGGCAGAGCACATGGAAGTTTGGAGTTCCAGTCAGGCCATCCCAATCAGCTTCGTCCACCTTCAGTCGCAGGAGCGAAGCTACAACAAAGCCAAGTGACAGAAATGCAGACACGATCAAATCAAATGTCACGTATACACGTCACATATGGCACGTATGTCACAAGATCCACATTTTATATCATTTCATAATCTATTCTATACAAATCATTACAAATCCGTCTATAGAGACATCAATCTAGCCATTTTGTTTACAGTACGTGGATTGCCAAAATAGAACAGGATTACACATATTAAAATCAATATCATTATTCATTATTCTCATATCCCACTGTCTGAATGGCAGGACACAAAAAAGAGTTTCATCTGCCGCCTGACCAGTGTAGAGTAGCCGCAAGAAGAAAAGCAAGTCTGCTCGCGTCCTACGCAGTCTCTCTGTAATGGCGAGGTATGTAGTTTGTGGACCAAAATCACCCCACATATTCCCAAATAGGTCGTGGACTGATGCATTTGCATGCAGCTGAATTGGAACCTTGCAATAATCTTTGTGACATCTCAACATATCTCAACCATCTTTCGGTGTAAGACTCGAACGAATCTGGGAGCTCAATGGTCTTTGTACGACCTGCATTGCACAAGGTATCTGCTGGCAATGCTGTTCTTCACCCATCTCCAGCTTCCCAGTTCACTTCGTGGGTTTCGAAATATCTTGATCTTCAAAGCCGGAGTACAGATCTGTCAGCAATGGTCTTTGCAGGCCTTCACTAAACATAGCTTGTTGACCCAGTTTCGCGGTCCGTGTATTTCTGCTTGTGCAGATTGCGTCAAATTGGGGATGCCTAATGCCTGCAATAACAGAACAACAATCACCCCCACATCATGCCATATCCCGCACCTTCGGACATTTCTCCGCTGAGCATCTGCCGAAACGGCTTCGAAACAGCCCGCAGGACAGACGAATGTGCCATAGCAGCTCCGTCCTGCAGAAACACGACTGCACGATTCCGAACAATAATGAACGCCTCTAGACCTTGGCATTTCTCTGTTTTGAAACTTAAACTTTCTGGACCAAAGATGTTGCTCATATTGCTCAGATTGATTGCAAGTGCTCATGCGATTTCAGAACTTGTTTTGTGGGCATCTTTGCACAGAAGAAGGCAAGGAACAAAATGAGGATGATGAGGATGAGACTTCACCGTCAAAGGTGACAAAATGCAAAGCAAATTATGGTGATCAATGACGATAATGAACTTGACGCTTAGGTCACCAGTGCAAAAAGATAGTTTGGTTCACTCTTTCACAATGGGCAGGTAGTGATCTTCGGTGACGTCGCGATTCATGGAATTGTATTGGCTTCACCACTATGCGCTCATTCCTTCAAAAACGCAACACCTTACAGATTCTGATCTTAATAAATTTGAATCAATTTGATATATCTGCTGCTGAGGACCTCTAGCTCTTTAGCGGGTTGCTGAAGGACAACCAAGAAAGGAAACGTGATAAAAGGAAAGGATGGAAAGGAACGCAACAGAACGGATAAAAAAGTGGAACTAAGTGGAACTGTTATAGATGGAGCAACAGCAAGGATCAGCCTGCCAAAGGACAAGCTCAGAAGTCTGCGACAATTCTTCACTACACTGACATGTCTCGACACTTCATCACAAGGGAGCGCTGTGAGATTGTTTATCTCTGCCTCTTCCTGACAATCTACTATATCACCCTTCAGCGAGCATCATACCGTCCACTTTGCAGTCCTTGGTCTGGAACTTCACATCCTTCAAACTCCAGGAGACTGGAATGCTTCAGATTGAAACCGACTCTATCACTCTTAATCATATTCTACCATCACTATAAGTACAAAATACAACCGGGCGGCATGCGGGTGTTAAGCCCACATGCTTCAAAACTATTTGGAGCATTGAGGCATGAAGTGTTCCACTCCGGGCCTGACCAAATTCAGTGCTGAACACAACATCATCAACGCATGGGGCGACACTGATTTCGCCCACAATGCAACCGCTCCTTGCCCTCTTCATCAGCAAAAAGCAACTGGCCATTGTGCTGGAATTTGTGAAGCCGATGAAACTCCCAAATGCAATGTGAAGGCACGAAACGGAAATGTGAGAGTGTGTGGATGATCTTTGTATTTGACAGAGCAAACATTCTTACAGGCATTGCGTTCACCCGACAACAGCAGTATTCAAACACTCCTGATCCTTTTGCAAAGGAGACACACCAAAAAACACTTCAGCCTCGCCAAAGTTGAGGTAGTGGGTTCGGACACTCGAGTACCTCTACAATTGAAAGCCGCGCACAAAGGACCACAAAGGGTGAGTGGTGAAGTACCATGGAGAAGCTGTGCACTTGTACTGTACTCCTAAACATTACATGTCACATGAAAAACATGAGAAAGCAAGTATCTCAAAGCTACCTCAAGAATCTGATACCAATAGACTCAGAGAAGTAAGATGAAGTAAGCAATTTCGGTAAACATTTAAATGCGCCAATGTGAAAATCAAAAATCTAGTCCACAAGGATACTGAACTTTGGGTTTCCGCCCACGCTCACACCCTCGTCACAGTCATCTTTTTTTGCTCCCAACGATTGCTGGCTGAGCTTGCCAAGGGAGATGTATTTCAGCGACCATGACAACATGGATGTACATCTTGTATTGCAATGTTGTTCACCTAGGTGGAATGACAATGTTCAACAAACAACCTGATAAGGTCATTGTGTTCTTTTCAGCTGCAATTCTTTCAATTCCTTCATCTTACGAGGCTTACCATCTTACCACCAGCCTTTCTTCTTCCCCACACTCAAGGTGCGCTCAGGATTGAAGCCTTGGACATGCAGGAGGCCTGCGGCCTACACATTCCAACCACAAGAACCACAAGCATATTACAAGACAACCTATATACAGGAGCGTCGTATAAAGACGTGTAAAGATATGTAAAGTCATCATCTCTCATGTCTCTTCAGCGGACCATAGTCGGAGCATGTACGACGCCTTACGCACATACCCCAATTGCTCTACTGTTCTGCTTGCTCTTTGACTCCACTGGGTCCACCCTGTGTGCAGGTCTCTTAGACTGAGTGGCACCGATCACACAAATTGGAAACCTTGCGGTCTCTTTTCAAGTCCCTGCTTGGGGTTTTCCATGAAGTCATTTAATTTAAGCACCAAAAATATGTTCATGTTTGCTGTTTGCTAGTGTTTTTTTTTCTTTTGCTTCCTGTACTGTCGCATCATCTTGCATATTTCGTGACCACGAGTAGAATAAATCCAAAACTAAGACTCACCCTGCGCGCAGGTACTGCAACAGTCTCTGCACAAGAATTCTCAACAAGAGAGAAGTGAAAAGAACCAAACACATTGTACTGTTATATATACATAATATTATGTTCTACACATTGTATATATTCATAGTCCGGGGGCCTTGGTCATTCTGTTGGCAAATGTTCGTCGGATTGACAGTTTGTCTCCATCAACTAAGAAAGCGGCAATGCTAATGACTAGACCGTACTCGACTAGAGTGGCTCATTGAATTGACAACCAGCTCAACGTAGCTCAACATGGCTCAATCAAAAATCATAACCGCAAGGATCTGCAAAGCGCTGGGATCCTTGCGTGCGTATTCTTCTTCTGGACTGAGCTTCCGTTGGCCAGCAGCGCTGTGCAAATTTCTGTTGAGTACAGCCTGACCAGTTGGTGCGAAAAAGAGGCTCAGCGATTTGATGTGGATTCATGCCATGTTCAAACCAGATTCAAAGCAAAATGACACGATTCAAAAAACTTACCATACAGTATTGGTTCAGCGCGATACAATAGCGTTCAGCATAATTTGAAACTGTTCGACTTTGATGACTTTGCCAACATGTCATGTAACATGTCCCCAAGTGAGCATAAATGTTCCAAGTTTTTACATTTTGACTCGTAGCAGGTGGTCCACCCTTGTGAACCTCCGACCTCAGCCTCTGCCATGTCAAAGATAAGCTGGCGTCGAAAAGAACGGCCCTGTCTCACCTGCTGGGAAAGATGTGGGAAACCACGCGCAAGAACCTGGGAGAACATGGAAAAACTTGCACATATCATCATATTGCAATGTATTGTATTCATATAAGTGTATATTATAATATATTATATATTGTTTACATACAGTATATCATGCCAGCAAATCTCAAGCCCAGCCTGTCTGTCCAGCACATTGCGGGCCTAGAAGAGTAGCAACCAGCAAATTTACAAAGAGACCGATCAGGTGCTCGAACCTTTCTGACCTTCTGAATCCTTCTGACCATTTTGATCCATTTTGTAAATTGCTGTGTTGCTACGTGCTGCTAAATTATGTCGAAATATGTCGAAATTAAAGTGTCTGAAATCGTTCATGGCCTGCACAATTTTCTCCACATCATCCTGGTTCATTGGACGCCCTGCAGAACAACGCAGTGTTTGACATGTGTTTTCTTCAGTCGCCAATCTGAGGTTACCGGAATTCAGATTCAAAATAGATCAAACTGGGCTGGCTTTGGTCTATTGTGTATTGCAGCTCAGAATCCAGCCCCAAAGGGTTGTATCCAAACATCTCCAACATATACAAACACTTGCTACGGGATGCCATGACCATGAACTCGTATAACTCGTTGAAGTCAATCAGCTGCATCGAGGTTGTTTCCCGTCGTTCTCCAGACCTGGGAATCGCTTTGTGTGTTCTTGATCCATCATCTCCATGCGCCTAGGCCAAAACGATCCAAAATGCATCAAAATGCCAGGATGTTTAGGACATTTTAGGACGTCTTGGAGACCCAGCAAACAAACATCAACCCACAATAAACCGAATCGATCCAAATCGTATGTAGCGTATCGTAGCGTCTCGATGCGTCTAGAGTCTAGAGTAGTGTTAGTACATAGTAGCGTTGCATGGCTATGCAAATGAATGTCACTTAATTATGCATAATGTGACACATCGTGACACATTTCCCATCACACTTGTCAGAGTGTAGATGCCATGATCATGCCCTTGGCTGCTCGGTCTGCTACACCATCTCCTCAACTGCTTCTTTCAAGTCCCGTCGCTCTGACCTGCCGGGTCAGCTCCAAGTGAATCCGTGGCTTTGCTCTGCTCGACAGAGAAAATCATTGAAACATATTGAAACAAATTGAAACCTGTTTTCACCTGTTTTCCAAATTTACAATGACTCTCTGATACTCTCTGTGCTTGCCGCGTTGCCGCTTTGACATCACATGTTTCTGTGGTTGTCCCGCGACCGTGCCTCAGCCTTTCTCGCCAGTGCCTCAAGAGAGATGAAACTGGATGAAATATGATGAAACCAATTGAAACCAATTGAAACCAACACAAGAAATCAATAGAAATCATCAATTCATACTGTATCAATTCACCAGTGCTGCCATACTAATCACTGCAGTTTGCTATGTTCCTTTCTGAGCTCGTCCATATTTTACTTGTTTTATCATCTTTGTTTTATCCGTTGTCATCTCTTGTCTGTTTCATGGTGTTGATGTATGAAGGGGATGCTTTGCTGAGCGGCTGAGCTCTATCGCAAAGAAAAGCAGATTTTTTCAAACCGTCCTACTGATTTCATACATTTCATGGGACTCAAAGTTTTGCCATAGGATTTGAATCTTGGGTTTGAAGGCTATTTTTGAAGGCTATTTGTGTGTCGGCCTTCGTGTGGCGTGCGCAACTTTTCATATGTCATTTCTGCCCGTCCTTCAAGTTGCCGTCACTCGGAGAGGCTCTCGGGCTCCAACCACAGTTCTCTCTGAAAGATCGCTCGTTTGAGAAGTATCTGGGCCTCACCCGAGATACAAAGTCCACAAGTCAACGGGCTGGATGAATTGTCAATTGTGGCACGTTCAAGAGGAAAGCAGTTCTAAAGAAACTTGAGCTCTCAAAACATTATGAATGCTTTAGGTTTCTTAGATTTATATATATAATTATATATAATATATATGTATTATATATATATATATATTTAATACTATATTTTATTATTGAGGTTGTTTGGCGATGTGTGGCATTATTATTGCCCTGTTTGTTCCTGGTACAACATTGGTTCGGATGTTTAGGCTGCTGACTGGAGCTGATGCCCTTACCGCAGAGCCACCAAATTGCTTAAATTCCTCGATCTTTTGTCCTCAGCATCCGTCATGAGTCGACATGATATACAAATCATTCATGAATAAATCATAATGACATATGACATCATATGAATTCATATGACAAATCAGAATACATCATGAATTTTCCTGTCCTTTTACAACCGTTCATTTCCCTGTTACTTCCGGGATTTCGACACTACAGGTAACTCTGTGGTTTCAGAACTTCGGTGCAGGACAAGCAGTTGAGTATCTTATTCATCTTACTCCCCTGAATCAGTTTTCATGTGTTATTTATATGTTCTCATACTCATCCTCTATCTACAAGCTCCCTGTCAGTTTCTCGATGACCTTCGTCCTTGGGCTCTTGACCTAATTTGGCTGCTGAAAAGCTGGCATCTGCCATTGCCACTTGCAACAGCCGGCAAGCCTGAATATCCATGCGACCATGGAATATGCAAGTAGGTACTTTCAAGCTGCTGTTCATTCGCACCGCGCTTGTCGTAATTTTAGATGCAATTAATGTAGCCTTAGACTAATCCCTCATTTGCCCCTAACATCTTTAACTTGGTATCATGCTCTGTAGATTGCTTAGACTGAATCTGCTGGCATGTAAAACTTTAAAGATCTTCAAAGTCTCCATCTACTCCAATTCTATCCAAATATCATCAATACCTTTCTATTCTATCTTTGCAACATTCCCTCTCTATCTCTCTATATCCCTCTATCACATCCACTGTCCTTCAAATATCTGGTCGCATCCGGCCTCTGAGAGCTGCCCTTTCTCACTCTCCTGCAGAGATTAGCAGAGATTGATCGTTTTTAACCGATACCGTCCCATCGACTGAAGTCGAGAAGCTGCTGGCAAGCGAAAACAACACATAACAAAATCAGGCAACTGAAAACAAACATGGAAGGAAACACCATGATGCCATACTACTCGGTTTGAATTTGATTAATCCTTCAGCTGCTTCGGCTTGCGACGATCTCAAGCTCTTTCTGCTTCTGAAAACAGAATTGCACAGTCATTTCCTTGGCACAACTCTCCATCATGTGGAAGCGGCGAAGCACCAACAATCGCCTGCGCATAGCTTGCCAAGCTGCGACGCATGATACAAGACATGGTCAGCAAGACCTGCATGTACCACAACATACCACAATCCACTACAATCCACAACCAATGATTTAAATTGATTTATATAATATAATTTATCCAAGTTCGGGATTTGAGCTGTTTCATGCTATTTCCAAAGGCCTGTCTTTATAACAAGCTGAGTCTCTTCCACTGTATCTGATTTGTGGGGATATCTCGGGATATCTCGAGATAATATGAACCTTTCACCAAAGCCGCAGCTATGAGCAGCCTCTGCGCTTCCATTTTGATGGCATTGTCCATATCTGTCAGGGAGCTTGGCGTTCAAGAATGGGTCGATGAGAAGACTGTCTGTTAGAAGTTCCTTTGACACTCGCTTCAGCTTGACTTAGCTCACGGTCAGTAATGATTTCTCTCTCTCTCTCTCTCTCGCTACTAGAATCGAAGGCATGAGCAGCCCAGCCAGGCTATAGATTGGCTTCATGCCCGGCGTGCAGTGAACGTTCTGATGTTCAAAAGGTCGAGTGGAAGGAAGGACAGACCACAAGGAAGGCTCAGGAGTCAAGATAGTCAAGGCTTTTTTTGAAATCATGAGCCATCTGCATGCCGGGACAACCCGTCGCAAAATCAACGCCGGTTCATGTTGAAGCGGTTGCATGCAGCATGTCATATCTTACTTTAGATACGAGATGATACGAGTATGTTTTCATGTTTTCAAACCAGTGCTGGGCGCAGCAGAGTGTTTATATCCAAATAGATTTCACATAAAAATGCTTAGCATCTCTAGCATCTACATGGATTTCTATAGATTTCCGGTGATTTCTTTACGATCTCCTATTGCGATCCATTGTGTTAATATTTTATAGTAGTACACCTGTAGTCATTTGGCAAACTCAGGTGAATAGGGAGATTTCCATGTCCGGAAGATGCTTGCTCTGGTGCTGGCCTTCAGCTTCAGGCACGGGAGCACCTCGTGGCACACCACTTGGTAAATGCATGACACAATCACAAGATCAAATAAAATAACGAATCAATATGACTGTCATTGATTGTCTGGATGCAGCAATCAGTTATGCAAAGATTATTCAATGACAAGACAACCAAGAAAAAACACAGAGTGGCTGGCATTTTCCTCTTTGAGACCGTCAAGTGGCATCCATGATGATTAGATATGATTAGCCTATGACGACTTATTCAATGCAGCGTCTGACCGAAAACTGCCCATTTCATCACCAAGAACTGCGCCATCGCTGGGTCTTTTTGGTACCACGTCATTTTTGAATTTCTGTGCCTTGGTGCGGAGATACGCTGAGTGCTGACCATATTCCTCGTCTCAAAACGTCTGTTGACGACACGGCCCGAAAGCTGTAAAAACCTAGACATCATTAAACATCACATGTTAAATATTATTGCCCCTGTCGAAAAATTTGCAGATGCATAGCCACTTCAATGGTAAACACACACTGCCCAAAAGTTGTTCAGCGGATTCCAGGCAAATACCAGCAATAATGCCAGCAATCCAGCCTTGTCGAGAGCCTTTTGAATGAGATCATCCCTGCCGCCTTGGCAAAAATACATCACACATCATCACAATGGAATTCATTGGAATTCCATTGCAGCTGCTTCGCTGCTTCTGTAATGTGTGGGAGGAGGGAGAGGAAGAAGTCGCGAGGTGCAAACCTATCACTTGCATCGCATAAGACGCTTGCAGTCTGCAAACTCTTGGAACATGAGATGAACTGACCATGACTGATCCACTTATTATATCTTATTATTCGTAATTAATTTAAGATCTTGTTTTTTGACGTTTGCTGCTTGTGACGTTGTGTAACGTTGTGACACGTTGTGACACGCTCATGCCGCATCTATCTTAAGGGGGCAACCAGTCCTGGCTTCCACCAGGATCCGGACCCACCAACAAAGAAGCCAGTTCAGCGTCACTGCTCAGGAGCCCATGAGTTCGAATCTGCAAATTCCGGCGATAGACGAAGGAAAAACAAGTTGAAACATAGGAAAAATAGAAAACATCAGAAAAACAAGTTAAAACATATGGGTCATATGACACATATGGGTCATATGACACATATGGGTCAATACACTGAGAAATCGTGCAATGTGGACTGGGAAACAAGACCGACAGGTCCGACCTCGGAGACAAGACGCTGGCCTTGGCAGCCACAACATGGTTCAAGAACAAGTCATAGACGCATAGACACCCCAAAGTCTCGAGTCTCCGAATTTTGACGAGAGATTCTAGATATATGGTGTCATTAATACAAGTTAAAGAGATTGGTGCAGTTTGGCCACGTGTCCTTTTAGGATCCCACGCGTCAAATATGTAATCAATTAATGATGCTGCATGATGATGTATGTCAATCAACACCCAAAGACAGCTGAATCAATGGATGCAAGCTTTGCTGCAAGCACCTCGATGTGTCTCATCACATTAGACTCTCTTGTCGGACCAGCTTTCACTCCGCACTTGTCGTTGAGGGCAATGCAATGATCATCCAGCTCACGATCAAGATCAAAGACTTGGGCAGTCTGTCAGAACGTAACGCGGCGATCTGATCTGATCTGGTTTCTTTGGCTGGATGAAACTACTACGAGTAGATCGCGGTCAATGCGTGTTTCAAATGTGCGCAATCTGTGCAAATTGACGCAAATTGATGACTAGGGACTGCGGTAGCCCAGAGCATTCTTTGTCTTTACATCAGTATCTGTTCACAGCATGTCACAGCAAAAGACGTGCAAGGTGAACACATATTGCAGTAAGACTGATACCAAATGAATCTCTGACTCTATATATTTGCGTATAATATATATATATAATATATATATATACACTCCCCAAAAATAACATAGAACTGCATGCTATTCCTTAGGTCTCCTAACATGAACCTATGGTACGGTCTCAAGTGGATTTTGTTCCCCAGGAAATCATGCAACTAATTTTTTCAATAAAATCATTCAAAAACTGACATGGAACCCAATACAGGCCCAAACTGAACCCGAACTGCACCCTGAAACAGCCAACATGGAATTTGAACAAGTTATCACAAAGCGATCTGCAACCTTGAAGGGTGATTTGAAGGTTAACCTGGAACCCACGTGGTTTTTAAGGCGCTTTCCTTGAAAATTCCATGTTAGTGACTTTCGGGCGACCCTACTTTTCACTTCGTATTGCGCTCACATTTTAAGTTCACCAGCACCAACATGGCACCTACCTGGCACTTATCCCGCTCATGAATTTTAACATGGGTGCGCTAACATGGAACTCTTTTTTTTTTGCCCAACGTTAGTTTTCGGGAGAGTACACAACATGATTTCACTGATATGAAACTGTGCTTCTAGAACCTAGGATTTGAAGTTAGAAAACCGGCTCACTTTTTTCCTTGTCGCTGTCTGGGCCTCCGTATTTTATGCTTCGCCTACGCCAATCCTACGCGAAGCCTACGTAACTCCTACCCCGCCTAGGCAAAAAGCATGCAAAAGCATACTAGAAGACTACAGCACAAAATACCTATGCAGAACCTACGCAAAGCCCACGCGGCCGTTTATTTTCATATAATGTGTTTCATGCTAAAAAATCTAAAAAACGGGCTGCTCTTGTGGTTCCAGCGCCTCAGACTCCTTCTTGCCTCCGCAGCCTCTGAGGATTTCTATCCTGCCATCAAACATCCAAGTACACTTTGATAGTTCAAGAGTGACAGCAAGCAAACAGCAACACCACAGTCACCACATCATCTAACACATAAAAGTTAAGGACGTGACGCCGGTCAATTAAAATAGGGCAAACAGTTTCATGACAAGAGGGGAAGGGGGGAAGGGCACGTTACAAGAATGGAGTTTCCTCACTGTCAATCAACCAGCTCTAAGCGCAAAATAGAGTGAACGCCTGTGAATGTGCACAAACGGAAAATGAAAGCTCGGGTAGCTGCGGTTGCAAGAATATCACAAACACGCGACTGAAACTTCATGAAAAACTCCAGCACTCCCAACGGTTTAATGCTTGCCGGACGGGCGCAAGTACTGGAGGGTTGCGATTCAACTCCTGAAAAATCTGAAGGTTAGGTCGGAACTTCTGGTAGTTTTCACATCATTTTCCATCCACAGTTAAGAGGCAAAATGAAAACCAAAAAGAAATCAGAAGGAATCGAAGGAAACCCGACACCTGCAGCATTTTTTCTGCTCCAGCAAGGCCATTGATTCCTGAAAGGGGCCGCATCAAATTTTGTCAAACGAAAAAAACAATATTTACACATGACACGTAAATTATGTACACACAAAAATATCGAACCTTTAAAAACAAAACCGTGTATTCGGCAAAACAACAATAACCATTACTTATGGATAGAAATGGTAAATGTCTTGTTATCCGATCATATCATTATCTGGGTTTCTCAGCAGCCGACTCACAATGAAGTCCCCACTGCACAGCCTCCACCTCCGTTCTAAATGAACGACTTCGAACTGAATTCATTGGATTTGGAAGTGAAAAACACTGAATTCAAACTGGTAACTTGGTCGCACAAACAGTTTGTTTTGAAAGCGATGCCAACCCGATCCAGTCTGTTTGGCACTAGGGACATATTGTTTCCCAATGTTTCCCAAACCTTTGAACATCATTTTTTCTTGTGTTGCAATTGCAACTAATTAGAGACCTTTACAATCATCAAAAATAAAATTCAACCCTGCTCAGAGATATCAAAGGATTTTGAGGTTTTGACGGCACCGACATGTTCGACAAATTCAGCATCGGCCTTGGAAAAAAAAACTCATGAGCGACCCACATTCATGTGACTATGTTGGATTGGGAACGAAAGGAGTAACTGTTGGATTCTGCACGTAGACCACTAACAATGCAAAATTTAACTGAAGTCTTGCCATGGTTTCACCTTCTGAGTTTGGAACGAATTTTCTTTTCCTTGCCACGAACCTTCTTCAGCAACAAGGAGTGTGTTTCCACCTGGTTCACATTGTAGAATGCGAATCGTGTATGTTGTAAATAATAATATAATTGTAAATAAATAATTAAATATATATATATAAATATTTCTTTGCTAGTGTATACACATGATCACACATGTATTAGTGCAAAGAAAAACTATGCAAACTATGTATGAAATATAAATATACTAGTATGAAAGAATGCACGCTATGTATATATTGTACATGTTTTCAAATCATATGTGTATCTCAACAAACAAAACATGAAAAATGACAAATATATGCCTGCATATGTATATATATATATATTGCTCATCAAATGTTAGGGGGTCAGGGCGCTGATTTCCTGAGAGGGGTTGCATTTTGGAGCATCGGATCTTCAGGTTTGCTAAGATGATTTTGCGTGACAGGTGCAGCACTTCGTATGACCTGGCCTCACTTTTTCGTGGCACACGCAGTACTTTAAATAGATGGAATGGAAAAATCGCAAAACGCATTGGTACGACGAGGGCGTCAGCTCTGCACTCAACCTTCCAGTTTTGAAGGAAGTCTCGCCGAATTGCTTTGGTTTTGATGTTGTCAACTTCGAAAATTGAGGACGCCTCGCAGAATTGCTGCGTTTTTGATGCTGTCACATTGTCAAGTTCGAAAACTCAGGAAATCTCGCAGACTTGCTGCGTTTTTGATGTTGCCACATTGTCAAGTTCAAAAACTCAGGAAGTCTCGCACAATTGCTGCGTTTTTGATGTTGTCACATTGTCAAGTTCAAAAGCTCAGGAAGTCTCGCAGACTTGCTGCCTGTTGATGTTGTCAAATTCAAAAATTCAGGAAGTCTTGCAGAATAGCTTCGTTTTCAAGCTTGCAGACGGACAGATAGATAGGCAGACAGGCCTATGGATAGATAGACAGACAGATAGATAGACAGATAGACAGATAGACGAGAGATAAACGGATAGACAGATAGTAGATAAACTACAACTACAACTACACCACACCACACCATTTTCATCTGTTGTGGGTGAGGTGACCACTGCAACCACTCCAAAAAGCACAACTCCAACCACCTTTCGGTCCATCAGTGGATTCGCTCTGCCATCCATGCATCACAACAACTCACCCCTCGAAACTTCCGCCACCGCCTTGTGCGGTACTACTGGTATAGAAACAGAATCCAACTAATTCCACTTCTATGCTTGAACAACCGCAGCAGTCCAAGCACCTTCCTCTGCGACATGCAAGCCCTTTGGCCGACCATTAGGCAAAACCAGCGACATCCTCAGGGTTGCGGCAGTTGCACATTCAATCCTCATAAGCTGACACAGCCAATTTCATCTACCCTACCTAAACTACCCCCCCCTCCCCCCCTCCTCAAAATAATTTCCAAAATTATTTTCAGGGGGTTGATAGTGTCTT
>Ga0126342_10010664_pt1 | contig 16447 bp, 15 predicted proteins | sample Cyp1metagenome_FD_92528 | JGI IMG/M metagenome (GOLD analysis project Ga0126342, IMG submission 92528) | Coral microbial communities from Lord Howe Island, Old Settlement Bay, Australia - Cyphastrea 1 metagenome | ecosystem: Host-associated > Invertebrates > Cnidaria > Coral ... | reverse complement strand
CCGTGACACCTTCGGTTCATGCAATCTCTGGTTGCTCAAGCTGGTTCCTACAGCATGTTATACTTAACACAGAAAGCAAAAAGGGGGAATCTCAAGTGACAAGTGGAAATGTGCACATTCACAGTGTGTGTGTATATGTATATATTATGCATATGTATATGTATATGTGTGTGTTATATACATTGTACATATACGTGTGATTTAATGTCGCATTTATATGTTTATATATATATAGTTACACTATGTGCGTGTGTGTGTGTGTGCGCGCGCGTGTCTCTGTGTGTGTGTGTGTCTGTGTGTCTGTGTGTCTGTGTGTGCGCGTGGCCTCCATGCACATATTCACAAATTGCTCTCAGACAAAAAAGCCAGGAGCACCGGTACTGCAAGGCAAACTCCGCAGCGAAGTCGCTCATTGCTTCCTGAGTGAATGGAGTGCAGAAGGTGGCAGGGCCGGGTTCCAAAACAAGGAGGACAACTGGCTGGATGAGGTGGGACCAAAAGCAGGTTGTGTGAACTACTCTCTCAATCTATTTCATATCACAGCACACGCAATAACATTGCATAAAACTACCCTGCGTGTGCTTGTGTTTTGCGACTTGCTTTGAGTCATGTTTCACTATGCCTATGGAAGACTGTATGACAAGCTGGCATCATCTTCTTTACGTTTGATGATGGCTTGATACGACGAATTATGATAAATTGCGCAATCATTACCCCTCACGCGAACCCGTCGTTTTTGTTTTACCTGTATTCTGCACACTGCAGGTGCTCCACCGCATCACGTTGCATCAGGATTCTTGCAGACTGAAAAGGCACTGCGTTGCAACATGCCGTGTAACTTAACACGAACTTCACACAATCGCTGCGCACCTGTGTCCTACAAACAAGGCATCGTGGCGGCCCGATCTGCAATATGTCAGCTCCCTTTCGGGTCTTTTTCATAGGGCAAACAAGCCGAGGCGCTGTTTGCCAAATGATGCTCTCGTGCTTGTCCACCTGAGAACGAGCCTATCCTTGCCACAGGTTCCTTTCTGCCTCCTGTGCATATCTGATCATATCTGGCACCACACAACTCCCTACATCTGCTTCTTCCGTGTTATTTGCTTCTTTTTCTTCATCTTTTCACCTCTATGGACAGCTTTCTTTGCAAGAACCCGACTATTTTATACCTATTTTCACTTTTTGATCAACTGCCATGTGTCCATTCATTTTCTCACTTACACCTGCACTCAGTGGCTCAAGAAGGGCTTCATCCAGTGCCATAAGCCCTGCTTGGGCACCAAGGGACCATAATCTTCAACAGCGACGCTGGGTTTGGACTGACCAACGTCCCAACATGCTGCCAGTGTGTCCTCGGCACAGGAGTCAAGCCCTCCTTGCGATGAAAAGATATTGAAGGCTTAGGCTGATCACTACTGACTGACTACTGCATCATGAATATAATCCATATACGGTAACATAATAATCATAATATAACCAGCCCTTTGGCAGGGGTCAGTTGCCACATCATCAGCTAGAAATCATTGAAGCATGGTCACCATAAAAGTCCAGAAAACAATCATGAAGCCATGGCCATGGTCCAAATGCAGTCATCGCCATGGTCACGGACTTGCGGCTTGGATTCCAGAGCGCAGGCTCCGATAGAATGATCTCGGTGTGTTTTGAGACCTTGACTCGAGCTAGCTTCAAACTTAGGTTTTTTCCTCTCCTGCACACGCGCACACAGGTAGAGAGAGAGAGAGAGCGAGGGATGTGTATATATATAGGGTGAGATGTGATTGGATTTGATGGCATAGGATGGGATAAGATGGGACAGAATGGAATGGAATGGAAAGCGATAAGACGGATTGGATGGGATAGGATAGATTTTATAGATAAGAACAATAAGATAGATCAGATGAGAAAAGATAAGATAGACAAGATAGATAAGACAAATAAGATCGATAAGGTGATAGGGTCCGGACAAGATCATTTGAGACAAAAATAGATAAATATAGATAGATATAGATAGATATAGATAGGTATACATAGATATAGATATAGATATAGATGTAGATATAGATATAGATAGAGATAGAGATATAGATAGAGATAGATAGATAGATAGATATATATATATATAGAGATATATATATGTATATAGATAGATACATAGATAGATATATAGATAGATATAGATATATATATATAGATAGATATATAGATAGAGATATAGATAGATATATAGATAGAGATATAGATAAAGATATATAGATAGAGATATAGATAAAGATATAGATAAAGATATTGGTAAAGATATAGATAAAGATATAGATAAAGATAGATAGATATAGATAGATTTAGATAGATTTAGATAGATAGATAGATAGAGATAGATAGATAGATAGATTAGATAGGTATAGATTGATATAGATAGATATAGATATATATATATATAGATAGATATAGATAGATATAGATAGATATAGATAGATATAGATAGATATAGATAGATATAGATAGATATAGATAGAAATAGATAGATATAGATAGATATAGATAGATATAGATAGACATAGATAGATATAGATAGACATAGATAGATAGAAAGATAGATAGAAAGATAGATAGAAAGATAGATAGAAAGATAGATAGAAAGACAGGTAGAAAGATAGGTAGAAAGATAGATATAGATAGATAGATAAATAGATAAATAGATAGATAGATAGATAGATAGATAGGTGGGTAGGTAGATAGGTAGATAGGTAGATAGGTCGAGAGGTCGAGAGGTCGAGAGGTTGATAAGTAGATAGGTAGATAGGTCGATAGGTCGATAGGTCGAGAATTAGATAGGTAGATAAGTAGATAGGTGGATAGGTAGATAGTAGATAGATATATAGGCATATAGGTATATAGGTATATAATATAGGTATATAAGGTAGATAGGTAGATTGGTAGACAGTTAGATATCGAGACAAACAGGGACAGAGAAGAGAGACAGAGACAGAGACATGCAAGCAAATAGATCTGCATGAGTGTGCGCATAACATGCCTGAACTTTTGGTTACGTATGTTTTCGTGCCCAGTTTTGGTGTTTGATTTCACAGTCCTAGTATTTATAATTTATCATGTGTGTGTGTGCGTGTAAAAGTATAATCTTGTTAGAAAATATATCTTCCTCCTTTGACAGGATTGTCAAGTTACTTTGTTGCTTAATTACAGGGGGGATTTGAGCACAGGACCTGCATGAGACTGCCAGTGCTATAAATAAGAATTAGGTGCACAATAGCCACACAAGCATCGAAAAACATTGTTTTAAGATACCCAAAAGTTTTATCAACAAACCAGCCTACTAAATGCTAGGAGGGTTTTGGAACGACCCTCATGTGCACACATGAGTACATCCACTTCAACTGCGCAACCACTTCTGAATGTGACGAGAATAGCAGCGGGTCAGCGTACTAAGCACTGCACCCGAGTCTTTCGCCTCACTTTGGATGTCTTCTTGTTCTGGGCGTACTCCAGGGTTCCTTTGGCCCAATGCTGGTGTTCGGATGGTGTCCGGTCCATGGGAATCCCTATGATTCCCTTTCAAAAATAGAGAGAAATCTTGCCATTGAGCAATCCAGAAGATGTATCTACACCTTAGCCCTAGCACTCATCTAGTTACGACAGAACAAAGTCGGAACAGGTGAGGCCACATTTCTTGGCCCACCGGGCCCAGTGAAGCTGTCTTTCTAAGCATCTAGTTTAAGTTTCACGTCTTGGTATGTTCCCATCTTCCGCCTCGCTCCACAATGAATGCAGCTGTGGCCGTTTCTCCTGACGTCGGTGCCGGCATTGCACCTGTGACTCCAAAATGCCAAAGTGACACGCTGTCGGCCAAGTCCCACAAGTCAGGCCTGCTTCAAAGACAGCTTCGCCTCTGCGGAAGGCTCAGAAACATTGAGAAGCGATGGGCAATTTTGACACCTTTAGCACCTTGAGATTGCTGGATGCTAAAGGTCCATCAATGGGTATCCCATGTGAAAGTGGCCATGAGATGAACAAGACCGGGCAATTTTTTGCGGCAGCTTGATTTATCCAATCTAGGGAAGCTCTTCATTCCCCAACTGCAGAATCCGGGAACTATGGGCATCGCCGCACCCTGGAACAGCCCAAACACAGATTGGCTCAACGTGGTGCAGTCAAAGTCTGATTGAAATGGCTTCATTCCTCCTGGACCTCGATTTCTCGCTTCCGTTTCCGCTGGTCCAGGCGGTCCAAAAGCACCTGAATTTTCCCATCAGCCTTTCGAAGTGGATAGACTCTCTGCTTGTAAGTTTTGTTGCTGCTCCCCGTGCGAAGGTCGAAGCAAATGCCGTGCCCCGGGCATCGCAACACAGCTCGGCCATCTGCCAAGTCTTCCACATCCCCTGAAGCAAGGCTAGTGCCCATGTGACTGCAACGATCCTCCAAGGCAAAGAGTTCTCCCTTGTGGCGCAGAAGCACCAGTGAATGACCAAACAGTTGAAAGACATGTTGCTGCCCTTCTGCCACATCAGAATCTCGGCAAACAAAACTCCAAAGTGTGCTATCAGATCCATCAGCACCGCTGCCTGTCTCATGGACAGCGCCCTCCTTGGGGCCCGCTGCATCAAGGTGACACATGGAAGAGACCAAGAGGGGCTCGGATGGATCGGCCTTGGGCATTTGGAATTTGAGGTCCTCTGGCATCAGCTCCTCATAGTCGTCATCATGACTGTAGCTCAAGCAAACCCGATCTGCGGTGCTCAGATTCCACCTGGAGAACAAGGAGAACAGGGGACAGGTCTGGTTAAAATGTCACCCAACAATTAATTAATGATCTTATCCCCAAGACCCATCAGGAGTTGACATTTAAAAAGCATGTCGTTTCACAACCTGTGACCTGGTAAGGTCATAGAGCTTTTTGTATTCAGGAGTCCTGCGAAAGGCATGGCTCTTGGTCCACATGATCAGCGAAGCGCGTTCACCATGCTCTATGTCAAGGGCACCATGCCTCTGCTTCCCGCAATGGACAACACATTGACCCCTCACATGGCTATAGGTGAGCAGGTGCCTCCGGTGGTCATCTGCATCGTACATGCCGCAAAAGGCCAGCTGGTTGCCCTCAAAATCCGGGTTTTCGGTGAGTCCGATGTTAAAGGTAATGTCGCACTCATCAATATGCATATCCAGATTCTTGTCGTTCTCCACCGCATACTGCACCACAAAAGTGTGATGGGTATCTAGCTGGGAACCACCCCAGTTGCCAATCGTCGGCTGGCCTTTCAGTGACGCAACACGATCCTCCTCATTTCCAAAGAGTCGTGCCGCCAGAGGGGACATGACCTGGGACAGCATCTGAGTGAACAGAGGCATCATCCCAATTTCATTCAGCACCAAACCATAGTTGTTCATGCTGTTGGGTGGCCGCTCCGGTAGGTCGCTCTTCTGGTAGTGCCTCACCTCCTCTAGGATCATCTGGCAAAATTCTGAAGTGAAACATGGAAAGGTAAAAATCCCAGGGGCTAAGGCCTTGAGTGCTGTGAAGGACTCTAGATCCACCATATTCACCTGCGGATCTTCTGCCTGATGCCACCTGGCCAAAATTTCTAAGAGTTGAGGATCAATCCATTGCCGCCACCTTTGAGGTTCAAAGAGTTCCTTGTGCAGCGACTTTTCCTGGTTGTTGACTCGAAAAAAAATGACAAATGAAAGATGATGAAAGCCTTTGGGATATTCATGGATAATCATCGCAAGGGAATGGGAAACAAAGTGAGTCGAAACCCCCAAATTCTTGGGCTCAAAAGATCAGACAAATCCCACCCGTTCATCAATCTTCTGGCTAATGATGAAATCCAAAAGCGTCCTGGTGACAACCCCAAAATATCCCAGTTCTCCCATCATGTTTAATTTTTTTTCGATCGATATTCATCCCGGTACCCCCATCATATCCCCATTCTATCCCATCATCTCTCTCTCTCTCTCTCTCTGTACGTATAAATATGTGTATATATATATATATACATATTTTTTAGTAGCGGACAAAATTATATGTAAATTTTACGGAAAGGACTGTTGTGAGCGGCAGAATCCACAAGTTTTGGGGAAGAATGGTTTCATCAGAATAGTTTCCTACTACTTGCCCTCACAAGAATCGTTTCTGACACATGTCATGGCACCACGTAATTACACTACAACAGTATACAACAGTCATCTGCCTACATCTGCCCTACGTATTGTTTTTTTTTGTTTGTTGTTTTTGCTTTTTTTGTTTTTATGTTTTTTTTTCAAATGGAAATTGCAATCCTCATCTTTATCAAATAGATCAGGCATGTTCACAAAGATATCAGTGCATCTTTATACACCTTTGTAGGCAACTTTCTAAATATTCAGAGAGAGAGAGAGAGAGTTCACGCATAGTCTGCATCGTCTGCATAGTCTGCATAGTAATGCATATAATTACACTACATCAGTCATCTGCCTACATCTGCCCTACATCTGTCCAATTACACACATCTGTTTCCAACATCTGCCTTCACTTCTCTGCATTGACTGTACAGATTAATCCAGATTAATCATGATTGATCTAGAACCAAAAAAGACAATTAAAAGTGCAACCTGTTCATATCTGGATTAATTTTATTTAGGATTTGCAAAAAAAAATGCCATTTATCTCAATTTTCTGCCTCTCACAACAGTCCCCTCCCAAAATTTAATGCCATGCACAAATTAGGGTCGTCCCCTATCGGTTGTGAGGATTTCAGTACTCCCGGAGGTATCACAAATGGGGTATCGGATGGTATCGGTATAGGGTCGTCCCCTATTGGTTATGAAGGTTTTGTGCAACCTCAGAAAGGCCAAGACAAAGCAAAACTAAATGAGTATTACAATTATTTTTGTCGGTTACTCATATATACCTTATTTATTCATTTATTCATTTATCAAATATCATTCAATATCCCAATCATATCCCCGCTATATCCCACATACCTTGTTCATCTTCTTTCATCCATCTTCATTACGGCCAGTTTCTGGGTGGTACTTCACCTCCTTCGGCTTCCGGCCGCTTAAGGCCACCAAAAAGTTCCGGAAGTTATCCTCGCCCAGGTCCGAGCGCAGCTCCGCGAAGAGCGCATCGAAGTCGCGGCCGGCACCGGTTTCGTCCGGCAGGGAGGCCATGGCTACGTCGTCTACGTTGCACCCAAGGGCTACGTTGAAACCAACGAAATATGGTGTCTGTTTTTCCGTGTTTCGAGTGCGTTTTAAGTATCATAAAAACCTACAGTAGGGGCTTTAGGGTTTTAATAGGTGTTGCTATCATCAAAGGAAGTTTAGCTAGAAAATCACAGAACCATCTGGACAGACCAACTAACTTTCAACCAATGGAGGTTGAACATATTTTGTGAGAATACAGGGTTCACCGGTCGTTAATCGCGTAACCCAACATAACCCAGCTGGGCATAGTTCTTGGATATTGAACCAGATCCTTGGTTTTGGGATATGGCTCAAAGATATGTTTCCCCAAATACATCAAATATGCTTTAAAAGTCTCCAAATTCTTGCGGGTGCGTTTTGATCGAGCACCTTTCCAACAGGGGATGGTTGAAGCCTTCCTGGCGTCTGATGAGGGGGATGGTTGATTTGAAATGGGCATCATCCAAAATGTGTGAGTTCTCTGGCTCAAACCTAATGCTATTGTGTGATCACTTATAAAGAATTTATAAAGGTCCGGTGAGATCCAAGTTGAGGCGTCTGTCCATACCCAGGCCTACAAGGGTTGTCCTAACAAAATGCAGCATATCCATGCAAGTCGGCCGGGTAAAGCAAAATTCTGAAGTGAAGAAGGCATATGCCTGATCTGTTGGCTGACTGCCGTTTAGGTTTTATGTGTCTTTTCTTAGTGAGCTGGAGCCAAGATGCGACGGCAGGGGCAATGTCAATGTTACATCAGGATTTTTTTTCTGGCTCCCCGCGTCTTTTTTTTGCGCATACTGCCCCCCGAACCCAATCGTGCTCTCAGCAGAACAATTCCTGGATACTTGTAGATTAGCATCCTGGTTTCAAGGAAAGGCTTAGGTCAACACCCAAGTGCGATTGTCAGCCAACATGTTTCCCGCACAGTTCCCCTGTGCATAGACTCTTGTCCTGACAAATTGCCCCGCACCATCACCAAGAATTTACACAACATCGTTCACATTCAAGAAGCATCATGAAGCCCTTCATAAATGAGTATTCTGGGGCTTTACCTTTAAAAACCATATGATAACCCTCAAATGGCCAGGGCCCGGGGCCTGCAATGTACACCGTGAAGCTCATGCAGCCGATCATGATGGACTTCAACGCTGCCGTATCTGCCGCTTGGCACACTCGGTAGAAGCCGCTGCCTGAGGAAAGAAATGCCATGACGAAGGCACCAGGGCTGCCTGTTGATAGGGTGTCCCAACATGGCGGGCAGTCATTACAGTACTGCCATGTACTGCCTATCACACTTCAAATTGGCATTGAAGATATTTGATAGTTGACTGAGAGTAGGTCTAGCACCTTGGCCCAAAAATCAAGCACTTTCCAATGAATCAAATGGGGCACTGGCCCAGTGGCACAACCCTCTGATTTCAGCCCAAGTGCGCATCAAATATGGCAGGCACAGCTCATATTGCAGCTCCTTCTGCAAATCAGCTGACAATAACTTCAGCGCTTTCACATCCTTGGAACCCACAGCGATACGCCGAAAAATCTGCGCCACAGAAAACCGACAGAAAACCGAGGCCCAAAACCGTTCCACCAAGGGACCGTCACCATCAGGGGTTTCACCTCCATCAATCGTTCCAGCGCCTCTTTCTGAAGACCTGCCACTTCTGGGAAGATGGGCTTGGGAATCTTATGGAATCTCATTTCATGGTAAACTTAGGATGCAAATTTGTTTCTGAATCATCGGCAAAATGATCAAAGGTCCTCCGACCAGAGGGTTCCATCCAGCCAGGCCTACAGACAATTTGGAGCTGATCTTTGATTGCCGTAGGAAGCGCCGCAACTCCGACATCCTGATAGAGACCATGAACGTTCTCGGATCTTGCTTCACAAGGATATCAAACAATACCAAATAATACCAAACACAAAAGCAAAGCTCCTGATGAGAACTGCAATACCTTTACTTTACATTGCGGCAAATAATCTTTGGAAATGAATAGCATGCGCCGATTGCTGCAAAGATTCTGATTTGCAGTTTGCGTGCTCTTCATTCTAAAGTTCACCTCGGCTCAATGAAATGGAGAACCTGGCTGCCCACATTATTTCCGAAATCGCGCAATTACAAAAAAGGGTCTTGCCTCTTTGGCCTACCTTTTAGACCTCACGTACCTGGTATCCCCCCAGATGGCTGCAACTGGGTGATGATGCAGTCGTGTTGCCATAGTGGCCGACAACGATGAAATCAATGAGCTGAAGAAGATCATCCCAAAAACCAACGCGAAGATATTGAACAAGCGCTCGAACCTTGGAGTAGCAACACAAGTAGCGCCAGTGAATGCTGGCGAAACCAAGCTTTTGGACATCGGGTGTGCCACGACACGAGCCGACTATGTTTTCTCCAAACACTATCTTGAATAAAACTTGGTTCAATGTTCAAACATAATCTAGCTGGCAAGTATTAATGATCTGGTGAGCGTGGCGTCGAGCTGCAAGAACTTCCCACTAACGCATTTTCTATCAATACGCCACGCAAAAATAATGGGACGACATATGAATAAATAAACTTTTTTGGTGGCTAAACCACCACGTTCAGACACACAAAAGTAAGCGCAATGGTTGGACATGACTCCTTAATCCCCATGTTTTTGACATTGGCCAATACCAGTATTCAAAGAAAGTAAAAGAGGCTCAAAAAGAAAAGCAACCCCAGTTGCAACTTTCTGACTTCCTTCCCATCCCCTCCTTGTCCTGTCCGTTCCTTTCCTTCCTCCTTGTTTTTCTTTTTTTTCTAGTTGAGTTGGTTGCTGTGAGGAAATCCTGCAAATTGCCTTGCCTCCTATGCCTGATCTGATGCGGACGTCTTTTGTCACCGAGGCCCCTGCGAATTCCTGGGGAAGACCTCTGGCAGGGTTCGAGACATGTGCTAAAGAGGATAGCGGATTGAATGGGGATGTATGACTTTTCCTGGCGATTTAATGGGGATATAGTCACGAAATAAACCAATGATGGGGATGCAATTATATGCTTTATGATTGATGGGTATATTTCCTTGGTTGCAGTCAGTGCAAAAATATTGTAAAATCGCCTGCCCGGGTGCAATTTTGATCAATTTTGCTCTCTGCCATGATCTCACGCCCTCAAGCAACCCACTGAAGCAATAATTGCGCGAGATTGCCCATCATCAGCATTGAAACCCAAATAAGTTTCAGTTTCAGTCGGTTGACCCAACATAGATATTTGTGCCGGGGTTGGTGAGTTCAGGGGAATATGTCATGACACCCTAATCCATTCCTTTGTAGCTCCAGGACTTCTCCGACATTTACTGTATATATATATATAGATAGATAGATATATCTATACATATATATATATATAGATATAGATATGTATATGTATATTATATATAGATATATAGAAATTATATAGATATATTCACGACGAAGATGCGACAAGAAGAGCTAGCGGAAACCTGATGGGGCAACGCCGCGAACCCGCGTTACCCCGCCCAGCCTGCATGGATCCTGGCGTCATTTGGGTAATCGCCCAATGAAATGCCGTAGTGTATTGAAAGAGCCTCAGTTGGCATTCAAGATGTCCGGATTATGTCCGAGCACAAGTGCCCCGAAGCAAGGTCTTCCATCACGCACCCTCCTAACCACTCTATTCCCCATGACTTCGAGGAGTGGCAGCTGATTCCTGGGATCAGCTTTATGGACTTGTGGGGCCCTTATAGGTGAGGACTTGATTTTCCCAGTGGTGGTTGATATATGTTGATATAATCTTGTTGGCGGTCTTTGCTGTTGAAACCCATTTCCTTTGCGAAAAAAAGCAGCCTGTTCACAGACAGCAGAAATAGCCATGTTCAATTGGTCCATCGACTCCGCTCCTCAAGTTCCAAGCTGCGGAATGGTATCATAGTAGAGCGGGCTGTTCTCATCCGTGATGGTATCATCAAGCCAGCTGGTACCTGACGGGAACCGTCGCATGCTCCAGAGGTGGCCCAAAGAGGAACGGAGGAGGGGGGGTTAGCTCCCAGGTGAATCAAAGAAGAGGATGTGAAAAGATGAGGTAGCCAGGTAGCTCAAAGAAAAATTGTTTGACAGAGATAGCTCAAAGAAGAGGTGGCTTAGGGAAGAAGTAGCTCAAAGAAGAAGTAGTCGAGGGCACTGTGTTGTCTCCCAAACTGCCCCCTATCAAACCCTCCTCGACTCCACAGACACACACACGCCGTCCCCATCTCTTGGCAACGGATTCCCTCCCCAACACGCCAGCCATGTCTTTTGCCAATCAACATCTCAGATGGTCAAGTCAGCTGAGCATAATTCGACGCCAAGGATGATTCCGAGCAACTTACGAGAACAACACTTCGCGCACCAAGGCAAAACCACCACGCCAACCCATCACACCAAGCAACAGATAATAGACATTTTATTTTGTCACAGTATCGTCCCCTTCACAAACACGCGATTAATGCGAAATCATGTGAAATGTCACCTCCTTCCGCCCAAAACCTACATAAAAATGGAAATGAACCAGATTTTGCATGATTTTGCAACATCTCTTTTCACACCAGAATGCAGCTTTAACATAGCCATGGTGATGCATTTTGCGAGCAGTTCTTGACCTTTTTACGTAGCTATTCAGAGTTGCAACAGCGCAAAAATTTACCTCTCTACGTCTACGTTTAAGAAAAAATGCATTTACAACGTTGTTTTGCAAATTAAACGTGGCCATCAGGACGCATTTGTACTAACACGTTTGTTGCTTGATATTTGGCCACCAGGTCTACGTTAAATAGTACGAGAGTATCTACGGAGCTCTGTGGCCCCTCGGATGCACTGCCGCACCGCTCACAAAGAGGATGTGCAAACAATAGCTCTAAACTGGAACCCGTGAAACTATTGCTCATCGCTGACAGCTGTCTGTGGTGCCCAAGATTGCCCAAGCACCTACGTATGCAGGCGTGTGCCCAAATTTCACACCCATGGCACACCATCATGCCATCACATAGCCCCAAGATACACGCTGATGGAAAGAAAATACAAAACCTTCTGCTGTCTTAACAGAGTTGGGCTGCAGTATTTCCACTCGCCCTGTGCATTTCAACTGTCAAGGCACAGCGCGCCGTACAAGTAATACACTCACATGAACGAAAGATTGCATGTCTTTCTATTCAATAGTACTGTATTTAATTCTAGCAGTACTTGCCTTCAACTCTGCCAGGACATGATCGCAGTCTCTACATCAAGCTTCGTTCCCCCTCCTCAAGTGCAGAGCCCATTTCACTTCTTGCATTAGCTGCACAAAAGCGGGCCACACTTTCCAAAAGTGGTCTGCAAATAGAACTCGTCACAATCATTGCTCTGTTGCTGACCGCTGTCTGGGCTGCAACCTTGTATCAAGTTTGGGTTTTGGCAAAGCGCCTCCTGCATAGGCGGGCGCATGCTGCATAGGCGGGCGCATGCACAAACAATCAGAATCGTATCGCCCCCTTCCAACATACCCCATCCCAGCCTTCCCCCATCCTCTACTCCAGCTGTACACGTCACATCAACCCGGCGCAAGGCCACCACACTTATTGCAAGAGCCACCCTTTGGAGATTTTATATTATCCATTGCAGAAAACTGCAGAGCAGTACTCCAAGTCAATGTGACGCACAACTGCTACGTGTCATCCACAACCAGCAATAGCTTGCCATGCTGACTAAGCCTCCACGTGCCTACAGCAGGCCGGCAACAGTCACCCCTTCCATCTAAGCCTTTGCCTGGATCAAAGGCGCCCACAACCTGCCTGTGTGAGTGGGCCAAAACGGTCGTCTCTCCGGACCCTACAGGCCCTACCCGCACCCCGGAGCCAAATCGTTTTTCTCGGCAAACACACGAAAGAACCACCTAACTCACTCCGTTCGCAGTAGATCATTCTGCCTCAATCTGCGGAACCTGCCTGACTCTTTCGCAACATTGACAACACTCAAAATGTTGGTTGGCCATTCCTCGTTCAGAGGCCAGAATTTATGGGGAGTCATTATTCCGTCTGGCCATTCCAGCACAACATCCCAGCTGTAGAAAGTCCCAGTGCCTGTATCACCAGTGGTGATGCGGCCCACGTAGAACCAGGTGCAGCTCATGACATGATTGATCCAAAGGATGATGACAACCTGGGGTACATGACCGCAATCACCCAAATCACTCAGAAAAAATGGGTATGATGCATCATGGGTGCAAGAGGTTATAAATCTATATAAATCTGGCCATCTACCAACGGACGTAGACTTGAATAAGCCATGGCACCAAGCGCGCCATGTCACCCACATATTTCCTGAGGCACAGAAAGGCTGAAAAATGCAGGGCTGGAGAGGCACCTGGATAAATAATGATAAATGCCATCAAAACATGGATGCTGATGGCTTTTGGACCAACCTGGTTAGTTGGGGATAATGGCTCATACCAATGGATAATTGGGCACCAATTGGATGTTCATGGCGAGGGGACCACAACACACAGCCATCTTCTACAGTGGGTTGCGCAGCAAGTGCCAGCTGCACAGTAGGCCAAGCATCAAAGATGATCCTCCATGCAAACGATCACCCACATGCCTCAATGTCGCGAGGTATATATCGTATGTATCGCCACTTTGTTTCTTCATTTTGCTAAAGTACAGTCAGTACTGGCAGCCCAAGTGGTTCCAAACATATAGCCCCCTCAAAACATGGAGTGAAGGAGTGCCGCTCTATTAGAATTCTTAGATACAGCCACCCAACCAATGCTGCAAAGGCCTAGCTCGGAAGTGCAGGCGCACTGGTGATGAAGTACATTCTTCATCCACAAACCGTCCCAAACATGTGCAAAAGCTGCAAGTCCCACAAGAAGGTCAAATTAAAAAACAACCGCTGGAATATGCTACAATGATCCCAGTAGAAGTTGACATGTCTTAGCCCAGTCTGCGGTATTTTTCTAGGTTGCACCAGCGCGAAGCTGCTAGAATCCCAAAGGCCCCACAAGGCCAAGCTGCTCCAGGTATTCTTGGATTCGAATCACCCTCGTCACGCCTCAGTTGCAAACAAAATTGTAACATGGTGACTTCAACTTCTTCAAAGCCATGTGTCTTGTAGTGTCACCTCTCCTCATCATTTAGTTCAAATCGCATATGCCGGCTGCAAGCAGTGCTTATCCAGGTATTGCTTCCCAATCGAAAGAACCACGATTCCAAGGCACTCAAAATGCGAATGGCTCGGGTGACCTTGGAAAAACGCACCAGTTTGGCACCTTAGTGCCACGCCGGCAGGATCCCCTTGAAGTTTGGGCCAATGAAAATCCATCTTGACACATGGGGAATGAAAGAAATGGGCCTTTCTGGCATATATTTTGCTCATTTTGTATGTATATGGATCATTTATTCAAAATCATATGTGCCCCGCGTTGTAACTCAGATGCGAATGAGTGGTGTGGCTATGCTCAAAGTGGACATCTGTGAGCAATGAAGATCCAAGCTATGCACCAACCAACTCCGGATTCTCGACGGCCTACATTGGTGGAATGTGGACATGTCGATCAGTTGACTTGATAGGCACTTCATGGGGCTTCAGTGAATCCGATGGATGGGAAAATAAAATGAAAATCACAGTTTGAATTCTAGTGTGAAGACGACGATAACGATGATGATAAGGAGGAGAAGGAAGCGGAGGAGCATCATCAAGTCAATGCCGCTGTACCAGTGGTGCCTGCTCTTCCGGGAAGATCACATTGATAAAAACCGTCAACCAGTCAATGAGCACCTCAGGAACTCATGGCCACGCAGCTCACCCTCAGTACAGTGCGCACTACGGTACAGCATTGCGCATGCATATGTATAAAGATGCAAAATCTACTTGGCACCTTTAAGCACCTTCGACACCTTGGGGTCTACATCCCAATCTGAGCAGGTGGAGATGAGTGTCGCTGCCATGTGACATTGTTCAGGAATATTCAAGACAGAAAACCCACTCTTTTCATGTGCACGTATCTATACCATCCATATATATATATATACATACATAAATACATAAATACATACATACATAGGTACGTGCGTACGTACGTACGTACGTACGCACTGTATGTATATACTATTTCATAGAGATTATTATATGTGATTCTGATTATGAGTGTATATATATAATATTATATAATTGATTGTATATCTATTGGCTTCATGACGTTTGATTCCTTCTCGGAATCATCCTTTGCTTCCTGCGATCCGCATTTGCTGAAGATGTTGCAAAGAACCAGTGTAGATGACTCGTTCGTGTCAGAACCAGACTAGTTGTGGCTGAAACCCTGGCTTTCTCTTAAACCTTGGTCACACCAAGGGACGATCAGCAAGTCTGGGAAGAGGGTCGTGCGGGCATATTTCTTCAGAATCTCTTTCGGGCTCAACCTCATCTTCCAAAGACGTGGGATGGGACAGCTGATCGGAGAATCCTAATATATCCTAAGCATCCGACACCAGGACACCTGTGGCAACAGGTGTAATATGTGTAATGAAAAGGGCAGGATCCATGACGTGATGATGGATGAGCCCTGAATCTCCACGCCTGCTCGGTAGAACCCCGTGCGGGAGGTGACCACCATGTCCACTGTCCAAAAAAAGGCAACGGTGGCGGTGCAATACCTCAAAGGGAAAGAGGCTGCTCGCCAGCAAATTCCTCAACATTCCTGAATACCAAGAGTTGTGCAGCCTGGCTGGCAAATGTCTGCCAGGAAGTGTTTGAAACTTCAGGCCACTACTGCCACATAAGGCCAAATGGTGTGAAGGAATTAACACGTCCAAACGCATGCTGCGGTTAAGAGAAAACCAACATCACGTCTCAGGACAGTGTCAAGGTGCAGCAACCATCCTGACATGGGGAAATCCCATGCAATGGCAACAGGTGTGATACAAAGGTCGTACAGCAGGAAGATCATGGCTACCATGTCAAACCTGATCAAACAGCAGAGATTTGGGCTGATCGAAACTGAGGGGCCAATGGAGAAAGGAGGAGTTTGAGGTTCTTGAGAATAGTTTGACCGGATTTTGCATGGTCAAATTCTCAGCTGGCAGCTGCACAGGTAAGAGGCTGATCTCGTGCTGAATCCATTTGTAGGGTCAAAGTAGCTACTGTAACCAGATCTAACAGGGCTGTAAGATGCTGTAAGTCATCTAAGTGCACATCCTTGTGGCCTGGTCTTTCTCCAATCGCATCGCTGCTTAAACAAATCTGATGGTACCAAGTGACGCGATACGTTTCTTGGAGCT
>Ga0126342_10010663_pt1 | contig 16447 bp, 18 predicted proteins | sample Cyp1metagenome_FD_92528 | JGI IMG/M metagenome (GOLD analysis project Ga0126342, IMG submission 92528) | Coral microbial communities from Lord Howe Island, Old Settlement Bay, Australia - Cyphastrea 1 metagenome | ecosystem: Host-associated > Invertebrates > Cnidaria > Coral ... | reverse complement strand
TTTGACTTGGAAATGTGCTTCGCGCCACAACGGCGTGCAATTTTTCATCTCTCCTCTGGCCAGCTGGCTCCGCACCCGCCGCTTTAGCGAGCCTACTTTTCGACCCTCCGGAGCCCCAAATCACTGGAAAAACATAGTGTTTCGCGACTTTCCTACCTTTTCGCGCATCTGCATCTGCTTTCTTCTGACTCTTTCTCTTCTACTCTTCTTTCTTCTAATCTTTCTCTTCTCTCTGCCTCTTCCCTGCTGTGCTTTTCATCTGTCCATATTGTCGGAAGTTTGACTTCTAAACTTCCTTCGGCTACCCTGATTAAATCCTTACATATCCTTACCAAATACAAGCAAATGCAAGGTTGGGACAGAGGAAATCCTAAAGCTCGCACGAGTCCAGGACCAACGCGGCCGAAGTGCATCCAGCTGAAGGGCATCACAAGGACCAAGGACAGGAAGAGTTGACAGCCAACTTCCAAAAGAATGTGAGCATCATGCATGGCGTATAAAACTTGACAAATATGGGCTAAATCATACCTATATAGTTCATTGATGTTCATTGTAAAGACGTCTCCTGATGGCGTTGTTTGGTTACTTTTGGCTCAAGATGAAAACAGGCCGCAGCATGCCGCAGCTGTTGCCTCGGGTGGTTGCGTCCTGTTGTTTTTGTAAACCCCCTTTTAATTATTACGGTTGGTTTTAGACGATTCAAGTGGTTATCAGCCGCATCGGTCTTTGATTGTTTGTTGCGTTTTGGGGGAATCTTTTCATCAGGGTTTGGGGTCCCTGTAAAACCCCGCGTTCATGGGTGATCGCTCTCGCTCCCGAAGCCAAGTCGGCACCTGTCGTAGGATTCGAGGCGGCGGTTCTGCAAGGAGGAAGGGGCTTGCGTGGGTTTAATACAACTTGAATCAGGGCCGACAGTGGGACGACATTCCTGTTGCTCACTGGTGGGCAACAGCGCCCTGGGTACTCCTCTAGGTTCTGGGAACCGACAGCTTCAGACTCTGAAGAAGACACTGCAGTAGACGTCATTGGCGAGGAGCAGATCACTGTTGAGGTAGCATCATCTGAGGAAGAGCCTGCGGAAGTGGAATCTGTTCCCTTGATTCAACCCGTTCAGCTTGGTTGGTTGGGTCCGAAGGGTATTCCAAAGGCTCGTGGCTGGAGACCTGAGTTTGAGCGGCGTGTTGTTGCATCAGAATATCTGCATCTTCATCATCTCGGCGCGTATCAGTTTCCGACAGTGCAGCATCAGCTTCATCTATCTTCATCTTCTCAAGTTTAACATCAAGATCCTCAGAGTGTGACATCGCCATCATCTTCATCGCATCCTTCAAAGGATGTTCAACAGCAATTTTTGGTAATTCACGATTTGCCGGGGGTGCGAGTGTGGAGGGTGGATTCTGAATTTAATCCGGTTGAAGTTTGGCTTGAGGAAGTCCCTACTTGCGAAAGGGTGATCGCTGTGGATTGGCATCAGGTGTCAGACGTGTGTCGATACAGCTGCAACAGCAGTGTTCACATCGCGGGTAACGGTCAGGTGCCTCAGGGTATTTCTTCATTTTACGGGAAGGTTCGAGGAGACTGCAACAGGGCGATTGTTTCATCATTCTAAGCCACATCGATTCTAGCCAAGACAATCTTCAGAAGCTCTTGAGAGCGGTTCGAACATCTCGGCTTCCGGTTAGCTACATCTTTTGCTACTAAGAAGCGTGCTGGAGCGGGCGGGAAGGCGGAGGTAGCTCAGAATCTCCTTCGCAGATTGGACCTGAAGGATATAAGGCTTGCTTGTTCGACGATAATCTCGAAGTGGCATCGGAATTTTGCAACAAGGGTGGAACATTTTTTCACGTGAAGAAGCCTGGCTTGAGGGGTGCAATTCCTGATCATTGTAATTCTCATCCGGACCGTTGCAGGTTGGTTTTGGATTTAGGTGTTGATGTCATCTGGTCCAACTGATCCAAGTTCGTCACTTTTGAATTTGTCATCCGACTATGGAAGTTCCTGCGTTGGTGGCTGGGGCTGGCAGAAGAAGTTCATCAGCCTCCTCAACTGGGCATAGGGTGGGCAACAAAACCCGCAAAGATAGTCAGGGTAAACCGTTGGCCATCAAAGACGCACATGGGAGAACTTTGGTTTCAATGAATCCAGCCAAGAGGGGTTCCCGTGACTTGGAAATGGGTCCGACTCCAGAGGGCTTTCCAGGTCCTGAGGGTGTAGCCCAATCATCCACCACCCAAGTGTTGCATTTGCATGATTAGAGAACTCAGACAGTTCATCTTGGAGTTAGTCCTCGAGATTTTGGGGCAGTTGTAGCAGAAGCTCAACGTCTTTTGGACGAATCTCGAACTCGTGCGTTGCATCTTGGAGGTGTTGCCCAGGAAATCCATGAAGGGCATGTGAGCAAATCTAACACTTGAAGAGTATGTTTGAAACCTTGTACCAAGCGTGCCAGTCCAAGGACCAAACAACCTTTGGTTTGAGCAAAGACTTTGGGACTCTTCAAAGTGAAGCGACGTTGGTCCAGAGCCAACTGCAAATTCAAGTTTCCAAATGTTCAGATTATGAAACAATCCTTGGCCATAAGGATGGTGAGATCAAAAGGTTGATGACCGAGTTGGAAGTTGCGAATCAAACCCCTGGTTTCTTCACGGGAAATGCGTGAGCAACTGCAGGCGGGTTTGGCTGCTTCAAGCGCCTCTCGCGTTAGAGACAGAGCTGAAGAAGTCTCGGCGCGTGTCCGTCAATCAGTTCAGCCGGTCGTCCTTGAAACTCAAAATACCAACAATGCCAGCCTTGATGCAATTCAGGCTTTGTCAGCCAGATTAGATGGCATGTCAAATCGCGTTGACGCTGTTGAGCAAGGCCGTCAGCCAATGCCAGTTCATCTACTGTACATGGCCGAAACGGAGCGGGTGCCTCGTCTCTCCCCTCAAGTGGGTGTTTTCCCAATGAGCCTTTTGGGGGTAATCCTGGCGATGATGGTGAGGGCGAGAATGATGAAGAAGAAGAAGAATAATTGATTCAAGACGGTTCCCCATCTACTGTACCGAAAGAGAAATCGTTGATTCCAGGGCTTTGCATAATGCCAAAATCGATCCCAGACTTTAGACGTTGGAAAAACAGTTTGATTTTGCTGTTGGGTCGCTTGGATATTAGTGGGTCAGATTATTTGACGTTCTGGATTTCTCGTGCCTTCAAAGTCAACACAACTGAGTTTTGTGCTGGTTCGTCCGGGCTTGTTTCACGTTTGGATCGTTGGCTGGCTTCTCAACTTATCAAAGGGTTGAAAGGCGTTCCAGATTTGCAATTCAAGGTGCGAGGTTATGTCAAGCCTTGCGCTCGTGAAGGGACCGCTCCTCGCGGTCGTGCAGTGCTTCAGATGATCTCTCGTCACTTTGACTTGGATCGTGTTCGTGGGTCTCTGATCACTTCTCAGTCCATTGTGGAATTGCATGGCTACCCAACTTCAAACTTGCAGGAATTCTCAGCCCAGGTCATGAAAGTTTTCAATAGCATTCCCCATGAGGAATGGCCAAATAAGCGGATGCTTGGAGAGTTCTTGTTTCATAAGTTGAGGACAGTCAGGCGCCTTGAGAGGGTGATTGATGAAATCAAAAGGTCATCAGGTGACTCTCCACTTCGTGACTTTGATTTCTAGTGGTCTAGGTTGCAGGAATTCCTGGTGGAAGAAATGGAGATCCCAAAATCGAAGACCCGGCCATCCCGGCCAAAGCCGCTCCAGCTGCTCCAACAGATGCAAATGCAGCTTCGGCTCCATCAAAAGCTGCGCCAAAGAAACAGATGTGAAGTCACCCCCGACAGGAAAATCAAAAGGACACGGAAAGCCATTGAGCGCGGAAGAAAATGCCAAAACACCATGCATCTTCCATCAAATGCCGTCAGGTTGTGTTCATGGTGCAAAGTGTGCCTACAGTCATTCGAAAGCCCCACCTGCAAAGCCCAAGAGTGAGGGCAACGCAGATTCAAAGCCGAAGCCGAAGACTGCACCAGCAGCAGCAGCAGCAGCCAAGACCTTGGCAACTGTTACCATCCTTGCTGCGACAATGCTTCAGCCATCCCAAGCTGGGCTGATTGAGTTGGCTGCGCACTGGAAGACAGTTGACTTCCTTTGAAGCTTTGGGTGACCAAGGGTATGACCGTTCCTCCTTTGGATGGTTTCTCCAACCAGTCTCATGGAAGCCTTCGTTTTTCTACAGGTGGCGGACAGAAGGACTCTTCCTTTTCCATTGGTTTCCAAGATCGGAATGGCCTTTTTGGGAAAGCCAATCACTTTATCTTGGACTCATGCCCCATGGTTCGGTCGATTGGACTTGGTGTGGAACAGAACGGGCTTGGTTTCATTTGGCTCCCTGGCTGTAAGCCATACTACGCGCGTGGCGCGTAACCCTGCAGAATGCCATGTTAACTGTAGTGAGGAGAACCAGTTTTTTACATCAAGGGTCTCCCAAAACTTTCTTCCACTCCAATTTTGACGTGATACCTGGAGTTCTGGCTGCTGTTCAACGTCCTGCCGACTTCTGTGTTGAGACACCTCCTGAACTTCTTGAGGAGCCAGTATAGCTCCTGATTGGTCAGTTGAGCCTGCTGTTGAGCCCGGGGATTTAGGAGAACGCTCGTCCAGAGCTGCTGAAGTTAACGAAGTTGCTCCAGATGAACCTCTTCCGATGCTCTCTGATTCGGTTGTCCGTGCAAGAGCCGAAGCCGTTTCAATCGAACATCGAATCAATCATTTCCCAAAGCATCCCTTGTGCGATATGTGCAATCTTGCCAGGCTCTTTTCGAAAAGGATTCGCAGTCATCGTGTTCCTGACCCGGAGTCAGACTTGCCAGAAAGCTCCAAGTTTGGTGAACAGGCCGCCATCGATCACATGGTTGTTTCGAAATCTTCTGGGGGAAAGGAGTTTCTTGTTCTAATAGTGTGTGACTCAGTCAGTGGGATAGTCAATGCATATCCAGCAACATCAAAAGGTTCAGATTTTGCGCACCCGTGTCTTCATCATTTTGTTGGCCTGAGATTCAAAAACCCAGACACAGTATGCCGAAGTGACGCACCTCCAGAACTGGTCAAGGCTATTCGTGATTTGGGATGGTTGCTGGATACAGCTTTGCCTCGAAGATGGCTTCATAGTTCAAAATGCGAGCTCATGATCCGAACTTTTGAGGAGTGTTGCAGATGTTTACATTTGCAAGCTGGGCTTGCTGTCTTTCCCAAGTTGTGGCCAATCACTTGCAGGTACGCGGCAGTTGCAGTTAGCATTGATACATGGGAGAAAGCTTTTGGGACGGAGTTCAAGGGTGCAAACCACGCACTTGGTCAATTGGTGTTTTATCGAGCCAAATTTCTGTACAAACCAAAGTTGGATCCGAATGCATCACCAGCTCTCATGGCTGGATGGGGGTTGGAATTTGGACTTAGGTTCAAAGGTGTTTTGACTCTCTTGGGCGATCAAGCCTTGCGTGAGGGAAAGATCGTGTGCGTTTAGGCTCCTGACCGGGAAGTTTACACACGAGACAAGGACAAGGTGACGTTTCCTTTCTCACATATTGCGGAGAAAGCATTGGAGAATTCTGCTGATCCTTCAACAGATGGCTTAGAACGACATGATCCTTTTCCCATTCCTTTCATTGCGGACACGCCTAAAGCCAGAAAGAAGACCAAATGAGTCTACATCACCTACGGCCGCATTCGGCGGCTAGGTCCTACACCAGGTTGCCGTGCCTGTTTGGCATACAGTGTATGGCCATACACGTCAAATCATACTCCTGAGCGCGTAGCAAGACATGAAGAAGCTCATGGCCATGATTCACCTGCTCCTACGCCTCGTGGAGAAGGTGAGTTGGAAGAGCTGTTAGGTGAAGCTCTTCCGCCTGGTTTGGGTTTTGAATATGAACCTTCCACTGCATCTCACGATCCGTTAGATGATGATCTTGTTCCTGAGTGTCCTCCTCCAGACGTGTTTCCTGAAGATGTTCCTGCTCAGGACGAGGATCCCAATTCATGGGGTCACATCAGGTGTGGCAGTTACTGCAAGTATTGCTTGCGATGCGGCTACCGCGTTGCCTCAGGATCATGTTCAAGAATTGTTTCAGGAATCTTTTAGTCAGGGGGGTCAGTTCGGTTGCCTTGGCGCCACAGCGACTCCAGAGAAGAAGAGTCCGAAGCATAGTAAAGGTAAGCATAATCGTGTTGGCAAAGATGTTTTGTTTGAGTTCGCTTGTGCCAAAGATTCTAATCTTGGAAAGGTTGGACCCGAGCATGGTGTGAAAGTCGTTGGCTTGTGCAAGGAAGACATTGATTTGGAGAATACTCATAGCATTGAACAGCTGATTGCTCAGGCTGGTGCTTTACCAGGGTGTTCCATCCATTGTTCCGTCGAATACCATGGTCGCAATGGCAACATTTGAATCCAGCAAAATACCCAAAGTTGACAGCACGAATTCGTCAGGAAAGAGCAGAGAGCGAAGCATTAGCTGCACAATTCATTCGGGTTGCAGATGTTTGTCTTGACAATGGTCCATGGTGGTGATTGCAGCTTTGAGTGGCGAAGTTACTGCACTGGTTGGGCTTTACCTTCCATTCAGTCGTGGATTCTGGAAAGGAATTTGCACTCAGCGACCTTCAATGGGTGCGCAGTCGGAGTTGAAGCTGACGGTCAGCCAGCAAAGAAGCCTTGGAGGTTTGTCACATCTTCATGGCGTTTGGCCACGAATCTTGCTGCACATTAAAATGTACTCACAGTAGTCATGCACCACTTCGATGGCTGAAACTGGATGTCATGAAATCAGAACTCTTGCCTTTGTGCACAAATTGCTGGATCGCACTGAGTGGAAGCGCCATCCAGAGGCTCTCAAAGCCATTGAGAATGAGAAGCAAGGTTTACTTGCCAATGGGACGTGGGACGAGTCCAACATTCGTCCAAAGTCCGAGATCTTAGCTTCGGCAAAATCATCAGGTAACAAGATTCATATTGGTTCTCCTTTGGTTATTGTGAGCATCAAAGGTTTTGAAAAGCCGTCCAACGAATGGACTGTCAAAGCTCGAATTGTGTTTCGGGGGACGCTGTAAGGGATGAGGAGAATCAGGCGGCAGTGTTTGATGACAGTGCAGCCTCAGCTCCTACCAGTCTTGGGGGGCTTAACCTGATAGTGACTTATGGACTTCTGGATGGCAACGAAACCACCACCAGCGATTGCATCAAGGCCTATGCGCAATCTATTTTGAGTTCCCCCCAACCTACTTTTGTGCTTTTACCCATCGGGTTGGTTCCAGATCATGTTAAGCATTTCCATCAGCCTTGCGCTCCGCTCATCAAATCACTGTATGGCCATCCATTGGCCAGCGTGTCTTGGCGTGTCTTGGCAGAACCATCTCTCCAAAGCCCTTGCCCAAGAATTAGGGAGTTTGAATTTGAGCAGCTACCATCATGGTTTTATTTTCCAAGTCTGCGATTGGCATTGTCAGTTTATTTAGATGATTTGACATTGTCAGGTCCTCGTGCCAATCATTCCAAGTTTTCGGATGTCTTGCGAAGAGTCGTGCAGCTTGAAGATCCAGCACCACTTTCGAAAGTGTTGGGTAGAGGTCACATCAAGCATGATGGAGGTTTAGCTCTTCACCCCGCTGATTTTGCAAGGCAGTGTGTCAACCTTTTCGAAGACCTTTCAGGCAAACCTGTCAAACATGCTCGCACTCCTCATGTCGATGAAGGCAGTCTTTTGGCTACTGATCAGGCTGACAGAGGGCAGTTATCCAATGTTGCCGCCAAGATTGTGATGAAGTTCATGTGGCTTGGTCGTATCAGCACACCAGACTTGCTAGTTGCGATCAATGTTTGTGCAGGTCATATCATTAGATGGACCGTAAATGATGACAATAAGCGTATGCCCAGACTTGCTTGCTATGTAGCTGCGGCTTTGGACCAATGCCACATCATGCACATTCATGACAAGCCTTCTGACTTGAGATTGTCTTTCTAGGCAGATGCTGACTTTGGCAGTACACCCGACATGAAATCAACTTCAGGGTGCCTGCTTGCGCTTGAAGGCCCTCAATCCTTTGCTTTAATTTTGTGGTGTAGTAAAAGGCAGCGTGCTGTATCCTGTCAACAACAGAGGCCGAGTTTGTATCGTTGTCGACATGCCTTTCAAAGAGGCAGTTCTGTTGCTCGAAATTTTGGAGCAGCTCATCACTCCTGAGGTTGTGTTGAACTGTTGCGAGAACAATCAGGCTGTTCTCGCCATCATTGCCCGTGGGTTTTCTCCCCAGGAACGACGTTGCTTCTACCTGTGAGGCTTTAAACGAGCCTAACATTAATGCAGAATACATTGAAACGCTTAATTAAGCAGCGAGCCGATGTTCTCACAAACTCCCTTGGTGTGTCTGCGTGGGATTCTGCACTCAAGCTGCTTCACATGATGTCACTCAAGACATGAAGCTTTCATCTCCTAAGTGAGTTTTGCATTCCGTATGCATTGCGGATCCGTTTTTCGACCGATGGCATCAAAAACCTGACGTTGTGTTACACTGCAGTGTGTAGCTGATGTGACTAAGTCCCATTGGCTTTCGTTCTGATAGATTTTCTTTGATTTTGCGTAGTCACTTCCTTGAATTTCCTTTGGACTGTCGCTGTCTTTCATCCAATTTGCCCGTGGATGTTCGGCTGCGGTAGCGCCTCTTCCGCGTGCATCGTTCCGTTTAATGCCGAGTTTGGCTGCTCTGCACCACCGCTCAAGCATCCGTCTAGTGCAGTTTAATTAATACATCCGCACAGTAGCGCATGAAATCGCCAGGCATGTCGCGATCACCGAATCGATTTCTGCCATCTCTTTGCCTGGAACCCATCTTGAGGAGCTGTGAGACTTGCATTTGATCGTAGGCGCCACGAGTAGAATGCATTTTTCAGACAACCTTTGTACAGTTCACCGTCAGGGGGGACTTGGAAAATATGGGCTAAATTTGCTAAACCATACCCATAAAGATTTCTGCCATTCTTGGAGATAGAACTGGAATGCCAACACTCTGTCCGTGTGTCAATTACCCCAAGACAACCCCCCAATTATCCCCAATTCACGGCTAATCTTCACACGCCTTGTACTTTGCCAAGCCTGCACTCGACGTGCTCGCTTCTTGATGTCAACGCATTTTCAGATTTGATAAACTCAATTTTTCAAACCCTAATTGGCTGATGTTCCATGATTATTTTTTTTCGGACAGTGCGCTGACGTTGCTTCTACGCTTGTGAAGACCAGTGAGAGCCATCGCATGTGGATGCATTTGGTTATTCATGTCAAACGATCACGAAATATGATGAAACTACGAGTGGCCTTTATCTACTTCAAGGTTTTTCTCAGTGAAAATGCCGCCGGGGATCTTTGCATATTTTTCCAATCTCGTGGAAACAAAATTGATCAAAATTGTATGAGAAAACGCAATCACATCAGGAGGGAGGATGAAGGGGAAATGCAAGAAAGAAAGGGCAATGCAATGGAATCTGCGGAAAAGCAAGGCAAGAAAACCACGGGCAAAGCGGAGAAAGCAGGAAAAAACTGAATACAGTATATAAAGTAAACCTTATGATACCATATGATACCCAAAAACGAGAAAAAGGAACGCTGCTTAGCAAGGTAAGGAACAGTTTTTGCATGTTTTTGCGTTTGCTGATTTATGCCTATTTTCTTCATGTGGCATCCCCTCCTGCACACACATACACACACACAAAATCCAATCGTATGCAGCAGTGAGTTTCACAATGTAGTTGCAATTGTAATGTAAGTCAATCCACTACAGTCGACAGTGTAATGTAATTAAGGGAGATGTAGTTGACAAAGTGATCACACTGTTGATTAAGACATGGCTGATGTTGGGAAACGTAAAAGATCCCGCGTTTTTCCTGACTCCAATTACAGCAGGACCCAGCCAAAATGCTGCCTTGGCCAATGAGCCCATAGGACACTTGCGTGGAAGGGCCTCAAGTGAGGGCGAAGGCCTGCATCTCTCCCATGTGGCATGCAGATGCATCGATGCATCGAGGAACTCTAAGCATACAACAGATAGAATATCAGAGAACTGTACCATTATGATAGGCTACGCATTCTCGTCCCATGATGCGAAGTTTATTGCTCATGATTCGCATGTTGTTTGTATTTTGAACAGGCCGCATTTCGGTTGTGTTGCCTTGCTTGAACGAAAGCGAGTTCACCATCCAGACAGTCCAAAGCTTTTGCAACAGGACGGTCCCAAAAGGGCCAGCTTCGATTGATGGGTTTTTGGGGACCGCCACTGCCACATCTGCCACCCAAAGAATCTCAGAGACACGAATGCTGCGAATGCTCACCCAGAACATGTCGGGCTCAGAGAAGCCGAATTGTTTGTAGAGGGAAGCAGTGCAATTTTATGTAATTTTGATAAGGTGAATCGAGGACTTGCCGTGAAGAACCTTCCAATTCTCAATTTTGTGTTGCTTGAAAATGCATCATGCTGATATTAACTGACCAATCATTAACAGGCATTTATCATCTACGGTCGCTTATGGATGTTTATGGCATTTGAATGCGTTTGACATGGACAGGACTCCAGCAGAGGCACTACAAGAGATCATTGTGGTGGACGATGGTTCTTGGCCGCCATTGTCCATAGAGCCTCTTGGCCTGGCGAAGGAAGTCCATGTGATGACAACTACTATGAGAGTAATGACAACCGTTGTCACATTTTACTCGTGATGACGCATCAGCATGCATCAGATTAGATAAGGCTAGATATATCTAGATATGATTCCCACATTTTACATTTTACATCGTTGTACTACAATGTACTACATACTTCAGAATTTTGATGGTGCATGTCGACGTGTGGTAAACGAGGCTCAGCAAGCGAATTGAGCCCCGATGTCGCCTGCGTGTGCTCCGGCATGATGATGGGCCTCGTGGCTTGATGATAGCCAAGCAGACAGGCGGGGGTACAAGTACTGTACAAGTGCTGTACAAGTTCGGCATTGCAAGAAATGGATAGAAAATGGGTTAAAGAAACGTGTTGCAACAAAGTGCAAATTATTGCTTGCGCTTTACCATTTGGACAAGCACCCTGCTTCAGTGAGGCAGGTTGAACTGACTGAGGGATAAAGGAAGCCAGTGTGGATGGCAACTCAGAATGGCATTGAGAAATTTCTTGTAACCCCTTGCCCTAGGAAGGGAGAACTCAGAGCTTCAGTGGAATGAAGGTGTGAAATGTTCACAGCCAAGATGCTCAAAAAAAAGATGGGTACAGCAAGGCCTAGCTGGACATGGGCATATTGCGCACATTGGATCATCATAATTCACTTGCCAGAACTTTGGCCTCAATGTCAACCACACATATTAAGAATTTATTAAGTACTAATTATTCAATTCAGAGATGCGCATTTGAATTTGTCAGTACTCTTGAAATATCTTGAAATGATATTTGTTTGGAAGGCCACTTGTGCTATGTAATCTTTGGGCATGCACAGCACTCACCTAGGGACCTAGAGATCCACCGGCATTTTCTAACGTAAATTGCCATATGTAGGAGATCTTATTGATTCCTATAGCCTATTGCAAGCAGCACCACTTGAAGTATTTCGTCATTCCGCGTACTTTTCAATGGGTGCCGGAGCATGTTGCATGCAGAAGCGCTTGGATACATCTGTGGATTGGATCGGAGATGCATTTCCGGTGGTCAGTCCAGATGACAACAGTCCTTGCAGCTTCGCCCCAAGAGCTGCTGATGTTGTCGTTGGCTTGAAGGACCATGATATTTTTGATGATTTTGCAGAGGAGGTTTCCTTTCAGATTGCCAGTGACCGTCAACCTCAAGTGGAAGCTGCTTCCTGGCTGCCAGCCAATTATGAGATCAGACCGGCAGAGCCTGACGACATTCCTCCCATAGCGTTGGCAGTGCACCGAAAAACGCGAGTTCCGCGACAGCTGTGCAGCTTCAGGAAGCCGTTTGGCTCAGCAGCCCAAGAGCGGCTGCACTCCTGCGTTTTCTCTCTACAAAAGCTCTCTGAAAATGAGGCCATTGCAAAGGTTCTTGAAGTCTTTGAAGACTATGTGAACATTCATTTGGTCCAAGAGCTGTGCACCGGAGGCTCAATATATGAACGTATTCTAGAACGGCAATACTTCACCGAGCAGGAAACTGCCGTACTTGTGAAGCACATGTTGCAAGCCTTAGTGCCTCTACATGCCAATCATATGTACCATGGAAGTTTGAACCCTGAATGCTTTCGATTTTTGAACACGTCCCCTCATTCACCACTGAAGCTGGTGGACTTTGGACTGGAGCTGAAGGCTCATCGATGGGATGCAGTGGAGCACGTCAGTGGGCCTGATCTGCACAACCCATCTTTGCCACACTTCTTTGAGACCTGCAAACTCGTGTTTGTAGCACCTGAATTTGCTCCACCCCAACAACCTCGGAAAAAGAAAGAAGCCAGTAACTCACATCTTTCAAGCAGTGGAAGTGACTTCTCCGAAGGCACTAGCACATGGGTCCCAGAGCCTGACCAAGACAGGAGTTTGTTGGATGAAGAACTCTTAGCGAGTGTACTAACTGAACATGCAGAATGGGTCGAAGAACAAAGGTTTGCTTTGGCCAGCTCCAGTGGCTACTGGACAAAGAACCAAGCCGCAGATGTTTGGAGCATTGGAGCTATGGCGTTTCTGCTTCTTTGTGGCTATCCTCCGTTTTTCGCTCCTTCACGGAATGCAATCCTCGCACGGATACATCGTGGGGAGGTGGCCTTTGATCCCCCTTTTTGGTCCAAGATATCGGAGGACGCCAAGAGCTTCGTTTCAGGTTGCTTGCAGCATTCTTTCTGGGACCGCTTTAACATTCAAGATGCATTGAACCATCCATGGATCCTCCGCCTTGCTGACAACTCACCGTCCGGCTCTATGTTCGCTTCTTTCATGCTGAATTTGAGACGATTTTATCGTACTTCTCTGATAGAGATCTACACGGCCAGCATCCTTGTGAAGAAGTTTCGCCAAGAAGACTTACAAGAGTTTCTGTGTCGCTGCAGGGAGATTGACATGTCTGGAAATGGTTTTTTTACTGCGTCAGATTTGAAGCATGTTTTGACAGCGCTTGGTCATCCTGGCATTGCGGAAACTATATCCACCAGGTTCCTCCAAATGTTTCGACACCCTGGGGAGTCCTACATTGACTACATGGCACTGCTGGATTCCGTCCATTTGCAGCAGCAACGTAGCTTTGAAGACGAGTTGTGGCGTCATTTCCAGCGCGTGTTGCAGAGCAATGGCCGCTGCGGCGTTGATGGTGTTTGCAGCTGTCTTTCTCTGGATGATTTGGGCATTGTTTTTGGTGATCCCGTTATTGTTGGCTTGCTGATGCGAGAGATCCCAGACGGCCCCGGGCTGGAGGATGCAGCTGTTTGCCATCGGCTTTTGGAGGCAGTGCGGGCAGAATGTGCAGCCAGGGGCTCACAGCAATTGGACTTTCGATGTCTTTGCAGTTTAATTCTGAAGCAGTTGAAGGCTTTGTGAGGCAGGAATTATTGCTGAACTCGCTGCCTTTGGAAGCTCATTAGCAGTTGATTTTGTGATGTTGCACAGAAAGGCACGCCCAAAAAAATGGAAACCTACGGCCCATCCAATGCCCTATTTCAGTCTGATTCCTGCAAACCGTACATTTTTATCATTTTGTAGCTCCTTAATATCAGCTTCCAGGGGCAAACAATGTCGGACAAGAAGTCTAGACGAATCAATAGTTTGAACCAAGATGCTCAAAGTGAGCAGACTTGACAGCCACGGAATATGGAGAAAACCTGCAACAAAATGTCAAGCGGTGAAACTAAGCTGACTTTTGGAGTGTGATTCTGATTTATAGAATAAGTGATGGTCTTACCAGGCTGCCAGGCTGCTGGTTTTGGTCAGGCTATGCCGTTTCACTCAATGCAATGAACATAAAAGGTTGCGAATCTGCAGTTGCAGCTCCACACCATAGTGTTTCGTCTTCCAGTGGGCTGAAGATTGCAGCCGGAGTGCAAAAATCACAAGGCTGAACAACAATCACCTTGGATAGTTCTGGAAGCGTTTCCCAACATCCCCTGACAGAGAAGGCGGCGATGCCGCGACCGGAGAATTCATCGGTTTTTACGATGCTTGGCTGAACCACGGGCTCGGATGGGGTCAGGAGGTCATGTCAGCCTGCTTCCGGGCACAAACTCTTACGCATGATGTACAGTATATGACATTGTATCATCTATGCATCATATACATGTCACTTTAGTTTCAGTTATCAAACACATACGTGGATGTACTTCATCACTGGGGACTGGGGATTTTCTTTGCGTCAAGCGTGATTCCGGTCTTTGGTCATGGTCCAACCAAAAAAATATACGTACCAGATGTGATAGCATTCAATCAGTAGCGATGAGTAGCCATTTGTCATGAAGGAAGGACAGGAAAGGGTTCGTAGGATAGAAAACTTGTTCATTGCATCCCTGCCTTCCAGACAAGAAACAGGACTGCCATGTGGCACCGCGACTGGAATGGCACAAAGAGACTCTGCGACTTCTGAAGGCCAGCTCTGATTGTCCATGACATGCTTTCTGCATATTTCTGCATTCTTGAATCTGTATGAATCTGTAATGTTTGTACCATGAGTGCTCCTGAGATATGATTGTACGATATACAGCTATGATTGAGTGCTATGCATCATGGGACCCTGCGTGTGAAAGTTGGGTGATACCAGGAGAAGTCGAGAAGACTTGTGATTCCCATGATCGGTGCATTGAACATTGACACATGGGATGAAATCCCAAACGGGGGCTTTGTCGGCAAATGCTGGGTGAATTTCAATGCTGCCACTCGGCTTCATCGCGCTTTGTATCTCAACAGGTGTGTGCTAATGCATGAACTTCTCCATATGCAATGCCGCAGTCAAATGTGATGCACATGTGGGAAAAGTTGGGGTGAACTCTAATTATAGTTTAAAGACTTTAAAGATGCGGAAGGCGGTGGAAGGCAGGCTTTTGATGGCTTTTGGCTTCCCAGAGCCCCATGAAAAGCAATGATTCGGCAGGACTGGTGGTGGTATGATGATGAGTCTCCATATTCTCCCGTGATAAGTGGTGGACTGGTGGCCACCACTCGCAGTTGGTGGCAGGAATCTGGAGGTTTTGACCCTGGCATGCACGGCTGGGGCCCCTTGGCCATTTGATGCTATTTGTTTGGTGCTGTTTGTCCATGTTTGTTGAATCGAGAGACGCATCAGTTCAAGTTTTGTTCCAATTCTGCGGATGCCTTGGAGACTAACGTTCAGTTCATTAGCCCATGCCCATGTTACAGTAACACGTTCTAATGTTGAAATCCACCCCTCATGGGCACGGTCAGTTGGATGTTTGTCAAGGGCAACAGGCAATGCTGCAAGTACACTTGTCCCTGCTTCCTATTGTTCTTGACCTTCCCAGTCATGAGATAGTTCAGAAGTGCAACATTCCACCCTGCACATGGACTCTTAAGATATCTATATATATCTTAATATGCTACCTGAAAACAAACAAGGATGTCAAGGGATGCTAAGCTGGGCGATGCTGCAAGGTGGAGAGAATACAGAGCAGCCGATAAGAACTTGGTTGTGTGGAGGTGTCTTGACTTCTTGACCTGAACACAGCAACAACTTGGCAACAACGCTTCCTGTTCTGAACAGCCATGGGACAGAGTACCTCTGATGTAAGGACGAGGAAAATCAACCGTCACATACTGACATGACATGCTTCGCTTTTTTTGATGGTTTGTTGAACAAAGTTTGTTACGGTTTGTTCAAATCTTAGCAAAGCTGAGCAAGAGAAGAACTTCTCCTTGGCGCGCCAGTGGGTTCCTCTGGGTTTGTCGCGTTGGTAAGTTGAGATGAATGAGATGGGTCGTCCTTGTGATCGGAGGAAAAATATCACAAAGGATCCCAAAGGCATCTACTCAAGCATTAATTATGCATTTTTAGATATACACTATTGATCATTATTGTATACTGTACAGTAGCATTTGAAAACCACATGCTTGACACTTGACAGCCATCAAGCTTGACGCATGTTCATCATCTCAGTGCAATGCAGGATGAAAATGGATGATACATACTGACACCAATATCAGAATATCACTTATGATTGATATAGAATGGGCTAGCGCCCTGGTGCCGCCGACCCCCCCTATTTGGGGGGTGCAGTAGAGAGAGGGAGAGAGAGGGAGGGAGAGATAGAGAGAGGGCTTGGTGGAAGCTGCCGCGAGGGATTTGGAGGGTTTTAGGGGTTTAAAGGGTTTGAATAAGGGTTTGAAGGCTGGCAAACGGCAGGCTTGAACGCCATAACAACAGAGGGCTATGCAGGCAAACGCAGGCAAACTGCAGGCTGCAACGCTGGAACAGCAAAGGCTTACAGGAGGGCTTGGTGGA
>Ga0126342_10010662_pt1:0-15000 | contig 16447 bp, 8 predicted proteins | sample Cyp1metagenome_FD_92528 | JGI IMG/M metagenome (GOLD analysis project Ga0126342, IMG submission 92528) | Coral microbial communities from Lord Howe Island, Old Settlement Bay, Australia - Cyphastrea 1 metagenome | ecosystem: Host-associated > Invertebrates > Cnidaria > Coral ... | reverse complement strand
AAAATATCTCAAAATCGAGTATTTACAAGATCTGTGTATCCATTGTATGCATGATTCATTGCTTAAATCCCAACTTGAGTGGTAAGCCTGGTAACATCTGGTAACAATTTGCGATTGGTTAAATCAAAGCCATGTCTAAAATGCGTGGTTTGTTTCATTTCCTTAAAATGATCTTCCACTACCCCATTGGGTGGACTGAGCTTGGCGGAACTGCAGGACGATGAGTTGGTCTTCAACAGCAACTGGTCCCCTTCTTGGAGATGAAAAACTGAGATGATTTCATTGGTACTACTCCACTAGGATCAAGTATGGATCAATGTATGTGATATATATATATATATATGTATGTATATATATGTATATATATATGTATATATAATATATGTATATATATATTGTTTGTTTTGCAGTGTTTGGTTGATTAGTCTCCATTGAAGCAACAACAGGTAGATGACGGTTGAGTGGTTACCAAAGCGGCACCTCGAGTGTTCCCAAAAGGATATCAGTGATATCAGTAGCAGCTTTTGATGGTTTAATTGTTGGCCATTGATCAATGTGAAATAGAGGAATATCTTGGACAGTGCCCTGCCAGTAACAGCATAAGACAGCCCAGAATACGTACATTGTCCCAGAGAAACCCTTCTGTTTTCATCCGTTTCTTGCATCCTAAAATCTGTTTGTATCTTTGAAAAACATGGGCAAAACATGTTGTCATATTCTCCTGCCGATATGGGTTTGTCATGTACCCCAAGAGTCCATTGGTCAATCATTTATTGTTGAAATGTCGGTACACGATACACAACCAGTGAGATCTTCTCAGGTACTGGGTCCCAGTTTTCGTGCATTTTAAAGTGAAATACTCAATTTAGATCTTGAATACAACTCCTCTAATTTCCATTCTCAACATGTTTTTTCACATAAATATTATAGATCAGCTTGCACCACAGTCCTAAGGTTGGGTGGCTTGAGTAGAAGGAGTTCTGCCATTAGCGTGAGCCCAGTTTCTAGCTCCATTGGTGGATGATGCCAGAGGGGTGGATGACGCTCAGATGCTTTCTTTTATTATCTGAGTTTAACACTTTATGATACTTTAGGTGTATATAAGTATATCTATATAATTTTATATGATTAATTATACATACATTATATATATATACAACTCCTTCCTTCTCTCATGTCCAACACGTCAGTGCAAAGATTTTGTCTGGAGGTACACTCGGATGAGGCAAGGGTTGCCCTGGGGCGCGAAGCGCGGGTACAAGGTGGTGCTCCGCAGTTATTAACTATGTTCTATGTTTGTTTGTAATAAGTTGGTGCGTAAATCCCATCAGTTCCACTCATGTTCGATACATACATATATATATACAAACATATTATTGATATAGATAGATAGATAGATAGACAGATAGACAGATAGACAGATAGACAGATAGACAGATAGACAGATAGACAGATAGATAGATAAGATTAGATAAGATTAGATAAGATTAGATAGATTAGATCGATGAGATAGATTACTGTAAATATAGTTGATATATATAGATAGATGGATGGATGGATGGATGGATGGATGGATGGATGGACGGATGGGATGGATAGATGGATGGATGGATGGATGGATAGATAGGTAGATAGATAGATAGATACATGGATGGATATAGATCTCAGTCATTGAGATTATCAACCAGCTGAAACCATCTGAGACCTATCTTTGGTGGCCCACGTCTAAAATAACTCTGTATCACTGCTTTTTGTCCCCGGCCTGCCAGATGTCAGTGGCATTCCCATGTTCTCCTGCTGAGACGACGCCGGGATACCTAGGTGCTGCTCATCTCCAACATTCATTGGGGTCTATTAAGCAACCTCCACAAGAAAGAAATTATATAGACCTATGTTAAAACATGTTAAGAATTTAACCTTTTCATATACCTCTCCTATCTTTTTTTGTGGCGACTATAACCCCCAAAAAACCCAGAATGGCTGCGATGAATCCTTCTACCCTTCGACCCTGGATGTAATCAAGGCGCAGCTGGTCAAGGTACCCCATTCTGGTCGGATGAAACCGCAGATGTTTTTTTTTAAATGAAAGTTGACGTGTTTCCTGGCATGTTACCCTCTGGTTATGACTAACATAGCCATGGAAAATCCCAACCATAAATGGAGGTTTATAGCTGGGAAAATCATCTATTTCTATGGGCCATGGCTTCCATGGCTATGTTAGATAACCAGAGGGTAAATCCTGCTATGTCTGAAAATAGGCAGTTCCCCAGTTCCAATGGATTTTCCAGCCACGTTTGTGACGCCGGAGGGTAACCCACTGATTGATCCAATAGCCATTATTGTTACATAACATGATGTAACTATTGTTAACCATGATTCAGATTGATTCAGCATTATAATTAGTATGGATTAGCATCATCCTCCCAAAAGGGAATCTATATATTTCTGACGAGAGGTCTTTTGATGACCTTCAATGGATCGGTTTAAGTGAAAATCACGGAACATCTACAGGGAAACGGTGGTTTTGTCACCATCACTTGTAGGGGTTTCCTATAGATTTTCCCTTCAACAAATCCATTGAGACCCTCATGATTTCGTCAGGTCAGGGCCGAGAGAAGCCAGTGAAGCCAGTCAGAGTCCTTCACAGGTGGGAGATGAATTGGTTCATCCCGGGAGATAGTGGAAGATATCTTGAACTAATGGATTGTAATCATAGGTAGTTCGGGTTTCCGACTGTTCTATTATGTTCTAGGTATTTGGGGGTTGCTATATCTATATATATATATGTATGTACCGTATGTTAATACTTGGACTCATAATAGCCCCAAAAATGGTAAACGTACTAGTTCTTTATTGGGTACAACTACAACACCATTTTTATGCGTACAAACATGTACAAACAGGGGGTCTAGGTAGAACTAGTGGATAGCGATGATAGGAGTAGGATTAAAACGTGGGATGCTTGCTTCCACGTTGAAATCAACTGGGAAGGTGTCTTTTTTATATATATATATATTGTTGATTTAGATATTAAATGTGTTTGTTTTCCTTCCAACTTTAGCCACTAGATTTTATTACTCTAACCTGGGAACGTCCCTGCAACAGAATAGGCTAGGAGCTTCACCTGCAGCTGATCACGTTTTTTGGGCCTCTCATTTCCCCGGTTGTTGGGTGCTTCTCATATATGTTGCTTTCCGTTCTTGGCATCATGATGCCAATCAACGTTTCAATTCACCAATAGTCTTTTGATGGGACAGAGCACCAACCAGATCAAGATATATATATATATGTGTTTTTTTCCGGTTTCACTCATACCTATTTCGAAAGCGACATTAAAGCGCAGAAACAGGTGGAACAAGTTTGGACAATGTCACGACTTTTTGTTTGACACCTTAAAAGTTATGTTTCCACGTTAAAGTTTGACGTTCCCAACAATGGTTTTAAGGATTGCATTCTCGTCACTGGGCCTCGCAGGCTGAGGCAGACTTTGAATTGCAGGAGGACTTGGGCTCTGTGAAACCAACACACTTCCTGCAAGACGCAATTGGGGGTTCCCCCATCCATATCTGTGAGAAAGTCATGGACATTCAATGAAATTCATATCCGCTATCCACTGGCATAGCCTGAACATCCTTGAACCCTTCCCCCACAGTCGACAATCAATGACCAAACCCTGTGGGCTGTCGTGGTTGAGAATTCAACACGTGGAGAGAACTGATTTCGACCTTTTTAACTAGAAGATCATCCAGTTGATTTGGGATACTCATTTTCTGGGAGATCATTCTCTTTGCTGGTTGACATTACGGTATTTGCGGTTTATGGACATGCTCATCGCAAAATTATCACGGCTGGTGGTTCAGTTTTTTTTTTTTTCAGGGCACACTGCCACGGTTTGTTGGTTCCAATGGTTGTCAGCACAATCCCACTAGACGTTCATCAGCAAACTCCTTCCTTGTCTGGAGGTTGAATTATGTAGCTGTTTTTTGTGTTTTTCCCCATCGTTTGCTGGCTTAAAATCCGCATACATGTATTGAATACATTGTTCCCAAAACTTGCTGGCTTAAACTCCTCAGAATACCAACGTAGTCTTTCAAATTCTCTATTGGTCATATTGGTCCCCAACTTAGGCTATCATTAATCAGCCCATTCAATCCAATAAAATCCACCTTATTTTTCTTGGTGAAATCATCATGGAAACCCATGGTTTCCCAATGGAAATGCCATGAAATATCACCTTAAAATCACAATAAATCACCATTAAATCACCATTAAATCCCATTAAGTCACCATGTTCTTATGGTTTTCCTATGGTTTTTCTATGGTTTTCCTCTGGTTTTCCTATCGTCTCAGTGAAGTCATCAGGAGATTCTCCACTCGGTGGAGCATGACGAGCAGCTCACCGCCGCGTTGGAGCCCGACTCCAGCAGCGATGGAGGCGTCAAAATCGGAGCTTTCAATGGGAACAACATGGGAACATCGTGGGAATCTATCTATTTGTCTGTTTGTCTATCTATCTATATAATTCTATACATGTAGGGAAACATGCAGGTAACATCATGGGAACATCATGATAACACGATGTGGAAAACTCATCGAAACTCCCTAGGGAAATGATCTACAAAATCATGGTGGGTTTCATCCATGGCAAGTTGGAAAATCCAAGAAAGGCATGAAGGTTTAGAGCTGGGAAATTCATAGAACTAAAATTGGCTAAATTTTGTGAATTGTGAAATTTTGCGATGTTTGATTACAACTCTACTTCCAGTCAGTAGATTGGTTTGACAAATTGAGTTGGTTAGGTCACCATTCGCAACCGATCTCAGCTTCATTGAGTTTCAGCAGGAGTGCAACATTTTGTTGCTTCTGGGAGCAACAGCACATGTTTTGGGTACAACCAAACAGATGCAATGTCTCTTCATAGACTTAGTTCGAAGAGTCATACCAGGGGAAGTTGGGCACGTGATTTGAATTTTGCAAAGATATATTTGGACTTCTTTGTAATTTTTCAAACTCTGAATTTCCGCCTGTCTTGTGCCTGGGGTGTTCATCCTGTTTCTCCCTGTGCTTGTTGGGTTTATCGTTTATAACTATTTCTAACCCCATCTAGCTGATGCATCAGATGCAGAAAACCCATTTTTTCCATCACCTTTCCAGGTCGCCATATTTTCGCCCAGATCCCCATCATGAACATCATTCGAACATCATTCGAACATCCCATGCGAATCATTAACCATCACCCATGACGGATCCATGGTGCTGGTATATATGGTAGCTTTTACCATCAATATACCCCAAATGTTGGCATATATAGCAGCACCATGGATCCTATGGGTCATAACACAAGTCATAGCAATTCGTCTCCCCACGTTTTTTTAATGATTGGGAATATGGATGCAACCATAGATACTTCTGGCTCCATCCTTGAAAATATGCTGATAGTGAACCCCGCAGATGTAAGTTGGTGTATAACACCATTAGTTCCGTCTATCTACAGTAAACCATAGTCAAATTATTAGTTATTATGTCATGCTATGTTCACCAACTTGATCCAACTTGGTTATCTATAGTTATCTATAGTTATATGAGTTGTCATTGGAAATAGATTGATTTACCGTAAACCCAATCCATGGTGCCTAGGTGGTTCAACCAATGGGCAAAATCGATCGAATTGTTCAACTGGGTGTCAAAACCCATATGGTGAGAAGTATTTAGAAACTTTTGCAAATCAACAATGCTCAAGAAGGGTGATTAACCAACTTAAAACAAATCATTACACAATCTGAATTTCAGTCCACCGCTGATTGTCCAAAAGTCTTTAATATAATCAAATATCCAATTGGAGACTTGGCCATGTCATGATTCCTGGTGGAACAAGATTTCATCCGAGTCCATCCATTAAACAATCCAACTACCCTTTGGTGTTTCGCGACTTTCGGTCCCTTTGGAATCCATTGGTCAACCAGAATCGAGATAGAGATCAGTAGATTTCACGAAGAGACTAATAGGGATTTAACATACGATGAATCACCGACAAAAATTACGGAGCTTTACCTAGCAACAATGAGAGTTTTCACCAGTCCCCGTGCCAGGTGTGCCGGCGCCGGCTGAGGTGGCAGAGGACGTCTAAGTTTTAGTGGGGATGATAGATTTCTAGGTCAACCATAGGAACAAAAAATCGGAAAATGCTGGTTTAACTAAGAACAAAGGGTGAATTCGTGGGATTGAATGGGCTGATTTATGATAGCTAAGTTGGTTTATAGCTATAATGACTACAATAGTTTACGGATGTTTACGGTAGATATATCTCTGGTCAATGGGATTTTTTTAACCAACAAACATTGTTAACATAACTGGGGGAGCACCACATTCTAGGTCAACCGACTGCAACTGGATGGGTAATGAGGTAGTGATCCTTTAATCTTTTACTATAGGACTATCTACTATTTACTCACCAGCTATTGTTTCTGCAGGATATCTAAGATTGGCAAGGCTATGATTATATTTTTTATGCACCACGGTCGCATGGATGATCGGATACCGGGATGATCGCCCCTCCCAGATCATACCATCCTGAAAACCAACACGGAACCAACAAAATAGGTGTTGATGATTTCGCAAATTGCTCGACCATGAAAACTATTATTTGTATGGCTGTGTTTGAACATGTAGGAACAAATCAAACAAATTTGATGGTTCATCCTTGCTTTCCCTCTGAAAATGAACATGTGATAACTTGAAATATAGCCTTCATCTTGGACAAACCCGACTGCATCTTTCAATGGTCGAGTCAAGTACGGTTAAATCATGTTAAATCATGTTAAATCCCCATATCTCATGGCTTAAATCATGTTAAATCCACGATTTCCATCTATGTTCATCGTATGTTTTCCAGCACTAATCCCCGACTGCAAGTCTCATCTGGTGTCTCTGGATCTTCAGGATATGATTTCTGTAGTGGACATCGGAGATGAGGTGCTACCCAGCCAGGTCAGCTGCCAGAATTGGTGGAAAATTGCTGGTATACCCCGACCTGGGAAGGATATTGAATCTGATTGTGGTTGTGGATGATTGATCCATTTTGATGGATATTGAATCTGATTGTGGTTGTGGATGATTGATCCATTTTGATGTACCCGACTGAAGGTGTTTCTATGTGTTTCTTTTGGGGGATGGTTTGAATGATTGTGCACATGAAATGGTGGATGTGCAGCTTTGGCGTAAACATATGGTACGAATGGGATATCACACATGTTGTCATTTGATGTCATTCGCACCGTTGAATCTTCAGGGAAATTACTTGGACACATTCCGGCACAACCAACAATGGTGTATATGCAATTTTCTTCAATTACATTTGGCCCTGGTTTGAACAAAATTAATGATCATTTTTGTCAGTTTGATTGGCCTATATGTATATATATATATATGCATTGGGAAGCCTCATTCTTCACGAAGGTTGGCAACAGTGTTCTAACAAGCGCTGTTCCGCCTCTCGAGGATGATCATAAAGGTTTTTTCTGTGTACGGCGTAGAACACGGCCTTGTATGCTACGGGGATATCTGCACAGGTTCCCCCTAGACTTGCCCTCTGGTAAACATACCTATGCAAAATTACCATTTTCAGTAGGTAAATCAACTACAAATTGGCCATTTGACAGTAGCAAACTCTTAAATTACCAGAGGGTAGCCCCGTGTAGCCCCCATTTTCTCATCATTTGCTGAATTTTCTGTTGCTCTTTGAGGCCGATGCGGAGTCCTTCCACGCGTTTCCATGTTTCTGGGCGCAGTTGAAACGGGGCACGCCCAGGGGGTATAGGTTATCCCTTGTTATCTCTTGCCTAACAAAGAGACTTCTACAATCAAACCCTGATTGAAGGGGTGTAGATCATTAGCACCCCATAAATGAATAGATCATTAGTACATCCATAGATCTAACAATTGATTTAGTCTTCGAATCTATTGGATGTACTAATGATCTATTTATTTTTGGGGGACCCATAGGGCTATAGGGTGTAAATTATTGGGATACGTTTTTTTCACCAACAGAAACTGGGGATGCATCCTCGGACTCTGAGTTAGGTCCAAGAGCGGCTTGAATCAGATGCCAAAGATGTATGCTACTATATATATATGGTAATTGCATATGACACCCCCACCCTCTTAACCATGGTTTTCCGGGGGGGACCCCTATATGTAACTTACATTTTCTGGAGTGAAAATTATGTGTGTGTATATATATATATACATATGGTAACTACATATGACATGGTATTCTGCAGCTGGTAGGTTGGTGAAGTTTGCGGTTGTACATGGTGGGTCTCTTGGTAGCTGCGGTAGGGTTAGTCCAAAAAATTGACAGAACAGCCGTGAGAAACCAATACAAAGCCAGAATGGAACCAGCAAACCGCGTTTGTACTTGAACAGACATTTCTGTGGACATCGCTCACAGAATTGGAGGTCAACCCAGGGAAGTCCAGCTGGAGTTTCATAGTTTTCTGTTGCTATGTTTATCTTCTGGACAGTATTATATTATATTACAACATAATATGAATATGATTGATTATATATATATATATATATCATAATATAATATATAATAATATATAAAATAATTATATAATATGTACAATAGATTATTTAATAATATATATAATAATATATATAATAATATATATAAACACATATATATATACACATAATTGTAAATAATAAATATAACAATATATATATATATGATAATCCATTATATATATATATATACAGAATGTGTATTATGATATACTTACACATATCCCCATTCTACAGCTATAGGATGGCTTATCTTCTGCTAGCATCGGGCAAGGGCCTAAAATCCAGTCGCTTGGACCGCTTGGGCCGCTTGGATCAGCTTGTTTTAGATGGACCATGGACATTGCAAGGTCCCAATATGGACATTCCATGGGGTATAGCTCCAATGATAGCCATTTAATAGGTCAAATGATGATTAACCATTGGGTTTAGGTACCCTATTTGGCAGTGTGTCAAAACCCATGGAAACCCCTTTTTTGTTCACATCAAAATAGCTGGGTTAAAATGGATGTGAATAACCCCCTAAAAATGGTATGAAAATAGGTATTGATCCATCCCAATATGTGATTCAGCTTCAATTCATCAACCCCCACTTGACTCAAATTTCTCATATGTTCTATTTGCTCCGTCGCATTTGGGATGAGTTTTCCCCTTTGGACTTTACCCAAGTGACGGTATAGATATACATGTCTGTCTATATGTATACATTTGCAACACCTCCTAGCCATCAACTATACAATGTTACATATAGTTATCCACCCAAAATATCAAACAAAACAACTGTTACCACTGTTCTAGTGGCTTTTGACTTTTCTATCTTATTTTGGGTTTGCAAATGGTTGCTATATAAACACATAATGCCTCACACAGATCCACATCGGATACCCACTGCCATCCTGCACTGAGATATGATGAGTCCCAGGCGCGTCGGGCGTGCAGAGGGTAATCTATGGAACATCGCCATTTATGGAACATCGCCATTTATGGAACATCGCCATTTTGAAGTTCGGTAAATCATCAAATTCGCCATGGCTTCCATAGCAGATACACCGCTGGAATCCAAGTGACCCCTATGTATTTTGATTATACTTAAGATCGGTGTCCCATCTTACCCAGATCATTGGGGGCAATCACGCGAGCAGGACAGATATGCCCAGGAATATACAGGAATACAATAGTAGTAGTTTATTTCCATGTGCACATAGGTGCACAATATCATACAATATCTATATTAATCTATCCATGTACATGTTTGAGACATTTTTTGGGCTATCGATATCCAACTGCTGATGCTTGGGCGCCAATGAACCTTATCTGGTTGGTGGGGAATCATCCTCCCAACTGACGAACTCACGAACCATCATTTTTCAGAGGGGTAGGGCGAAAAACCACCAACCAGATTATTATTAACCATCATTAACCATATAATAACCATTAATATTAGCCATGATTAACAGTATATGAACCATATATTAGCTTGGGCGCCTATGAACCAGGAAGTTTTTTTGAACCCAAAAAAAGGCATGGGCGACTCGTGTGACTCCGGGGGATCCCCAATAGCTGGTTTATTTCATGGAAAATCCCATCTAGAAATGGATGATTTAGGGGTAGCCCCATTTCAGGAAAGCTCCATCTGCATCAGCAAATCTATAGGCAAAACATAGGACATCAGCAATTTTTTTTGGGAAAAACCCAGCATTGCGTGAGAAACTATGAGAAACTTGAAACCAACCCAAAAACCTGTGGATGTGATCTGTTCTTCCCACAATGGGACAATAGAAACAGTACCCCCCTGCTTTTTTTTTGGGTGGGAAAAACCACCATTTTCTGAACATCTTTCCATACACCAATCTGGACTCATCTTTGGTGATTGATTTCCCCCATGTTTTGGTGGGTAAATCCCACTGAACCACTATTTTTAGTCCTAGTTACTCTCTGGTAAACTAACATAACTATGGAAAGATCCACCATTTTTCATGGGAAAATCCACCATTTCGACTGGGCCATTTGAAAAATAGCGAACTGTTAGTCATTACCAGAGGGTAGTCCTAGTGAGCCAATCTCGGCATCGGATAGGCCGCTGGAAAGCACTGTGGCGTCCCTGCTGCGAAGGACCGAAGGGGTGAGAGATCTGGAGCTGGATGAGATTTCCATGGAGGTTTCCAACAAGTCATAGGGCTACCCCCAACTCATCCATTTATAGATTAGGATTTTCCCAAAAAAAATTCTATAGATTAGGATTTTCCCTAAAAAAACGATAGATTTGGGGTACCCCCATTCCAGGAAACCCCTCATATATCATATATACATATAATTATACACACATAGATGTACACGTTTGTGATTAAATTGTATGAAGTAAACTAAGAACTAAACTCATCCTTTACATTATGTGTTTGTGATTTCAGCTGAATTGTGTACAACATTTGGTGTTTGCTGTGTGCCTTGGGCAGCAAAGAAACGCCGTAAACATGGACGCCTTCGCTGGCTGCGGGGTCTTCAGATGAATGGTATTGGAGATGGAATTATGTGGAATTTCTGACTTACAAAAGAGCCATGGTCTCCAATAGAATACAGAAATTCCATTATATGTATCTCCAAGTATGGTATACAGAAAAGTGGTCTATTTCTGACTTACATATACTATGGTTATATATATATATATAAGTGTATCTATGTAACAGTATGCAGAAAAGAGCCGTAGATATACTCTGATGGATGCTGGCGGAACGTGCTGCATGGAGTTTTTTGATACTCAGTTATCCAGCAAGAGTTCCCTGGGTACATTTCATTAGACTCAAGCCATAGAATTACAGGATATTATATATGTATACAGTATAATCATAATATACAAGACAATATAAATAATTATTGGATAATATATGTGTATATTATCCAAGTACTATTGATATACATATTGAGACATGTGTTAATGATGTAAACGTTATCCGTCCCTTGCCGTACGACAGCAAGGCTGTCCTTGGAACATCAAGTCGACGAGTCCGTGGCCAGTCGCGATGCCAGTCGCGATGCTGTCCCGGGGGTCTGAAAATGGGGGATTTGAATGGATTTGATCACCAGTTGTCTGGTGTAGTGAAAATTGGGTCCAATTGATAAGCTAGATAACTGGTGTACTACTAGTATCACATCCAAAGGATTTGCCTGGGGGATGTGTAGTTTAATCCTTTAGTAACTTTAGTCTTTTGGTAATGGGATTTTCGAGGTTCACCAGCCAGACTTGGTCATTTTTGTGTACAGTATCTGGCTGATTGGCAATGTTATGACATGGGATTTGGACGGATTTGGACGGATTTGGATGGAAAAATGGGCCTCATGTCTATGTTTCCAAAGACGTGGTACCTACAGGAAGAACAAGAATTCTTTGTGGATATAGACTTTCATCAAGCCACATGAGCCACGTTCTAAACCTTTGTGTTCATGTTAAGCAAGGGGCCCCTTGTAAGGGTGTGACGTAAGCAAAACTGTGGTGTGCGTAAGCCAGCGTAAGCTCCGCGTAAGACAATGTATGCGCCTAAGCAAAACCTGTGCGCGCGTAAGCAAGACGTAAGCAATGGCGTAAGCATTTCCTTATTTGGTGCCAGGATATAAGACATTTAGAACAAGGCTCACATGTTAGCATAAATGGTAAATCCTCATTCAACACCATTTTCAATGGGTAAATCCTCATTCAACACCATTTTCAATGGGTAAATCCTCATTCAACACCATTTTCAATGGGTAAATCCTATTGAATCCACATTTTTCATATCTTGGTCCTGGCTGCTCAGGTAGCATTCGGGGAGTTCTGGAGGTTTCAGAGCTACTCGTCCGAGCGCTCAGATCGTTGTGTTCGCGTGGGGTGATGAGGTGTTTAGCTGGATGTGGGTCAAAATGGAAGACCTAGGGGACCACAGATGTTAGTCTAGTTTAGTATTAACCATCCAATTATTGGGGTACCTAATTTTGACCCATACCCAGCTATACGAGTTGGTTTATGACCAATTTAATTTAACCAATATAACTATCGTTTATGGTAGATAGTTGATGGGATTAACCAACAAACATAACTGGGGACCCCACTTTTTCCATGTTTGCTGTACATAACACGGTGTGATCAAACGTGGAGAATCCCACCAGGTTTATCTCTAGATGGATTTTGCAGCTGCCAGGTGACCAGTTACCGGAGAGTACGTGGGAGGAGATCAGCATCCCAAAAATGGAGATTTTACCATCGGCTGGTTTTTGAACCATCATATGGATGCTTTATTATGTCTTTACTATATAATATGAAATTGGTGTTTTCAATAGTGTTGAATATAGTTCGATAGAATGCCAAAATCATCTATGAATCAGGGTATGATTGGAGAATATGGGGATAAATCATGATACATGCAACAATCCCATCCCAGAAATCATATTAAACACCCAGGAATCCATGGTAAAGAACAAAGGATTGGAACATGACTGGGACCGCAGAACGGGGGTGTTTAATTATTTATGTTTAATAATATCAATGGGGGATGGGATATAAATATATATATATATATAATATATATACAAGCTATACTACAGTATTATGTAATACCCACCTAAACATAACTAACATAGCCTTTAATTTGAAGGAAACTATCTAATATAAAGTTATATACGGACATATAGCAGAGGATATATATATATATATACACGTACGTGTGTAAATATATATATATATATATACATAACTATGCATATATATATATTATTATACAAATATGTATACCGTTCTACCATTCACTGCCACAAATGTAGGCAAACATACGATAGATTGATGGTATGAGAAATTTGTTGATGCCGAAATTTGATGACCTAAAAAAATGAGGCTAACCATCTAACATGAGTTAAATAGGAGTCCCAAAAACAGGGGTTTCACATGATAAATAGGAGTCCCAAAAACAGGGGTTTCACATGATAAATTACCGTCGAGCAGGCTGTTTTACCAAATCCTTTCCTGCAACTCCATAATTTCAAAGTGTTTGCAGCCATTGATTGAACCTCAATCGGCCGCAGATTCGGGCCCCAGATTTGAACTGCAATTTTTGGCTGGCTTAAACTGGCAAAGTTGAAAAAGTGTTGCTGCAACTTCCTGAACTGCAGTTTTGCTATTCATTTAAAACATCTCTCAGATGCTTTTCCATTTTCTTCCATTTGTTTGTTCCAATTTGTTCTGGCAATCCCGATGAGTTCGAGCTAAGTTTTTTTCATGCCTGAAAGTGTTATTTCCAGGTGTCCCACTTTTTGGTCCTTTTTTTTGGATTGCTCATATGTATATATATATATATACTGTGTACAATATATATATATACATTAAATGGGTCATATACTAAAGGTTATTAAGTTTTATACCTTTAATAATATTCCCATTATATACCCTTTATCTCTCTCTCTATATATATAGTATAAATGTCTATCCTATTGTTCTTCGTAAAATCCTTGATGAATCCATTGAAAATCCCATTTCCTCCATATCTGCGGGTATCTGCAAGTTGCAGCAACAGTGGATATGCTGATTAGCTTAGAACGTGAAGTTGGTTTGGTTCAAGGGCTTGACACAAATAGCTGGTCTTAGGTGAAATCTATGTTGGTTCTGTTGCAACGGCGTGATCGCTCCAGAGAACGAAGCATGGGAAGTGATCCCAAACTCGGCCAAGAGTCCGACCAGACGGTGCTGTGGTCCAGTCCGCCTGATGCAGTCTCAGTTGCAGGCCCAGTTCCGACTGTCTGAGAACACAAGAAGCTTGCAAAGGAGGAGGCCATGCCGGCCGAAATCATGAATCCCCTCATTCCATCTACTTTATGATGCTGATTATACATATATAATCATATATATATAAATATAGAATATATATATATATATATATATCATATCCCATTATATACAGTAAATGAGTTATATCTTATTTAAGTTATATCATATACATTAGATTAGATTATATGTCCATTCTACAGTGTACCAAGTATATCCCAATATACACATGTATATATATATATATACATCATTCCCAGTATGATATGTATGTATATATATATATATTATCAGTATACAGTATACCGTATACCCACTATGTCTCCCCATTTTAAAGTTATCTCTATATAACATATGGATACACATTGATTATGATATTCCTCTTTATTCCCATTGATTTATTCAGTACACACCATATTTATTGAATCATCATTTATGGGATTTATTATTGAATATACCAGTATACATACTAATATACATTATATTCATCCCATGGGATAGTGAATGTGGGCTATTTATCTTTATTCCCATTTATTCCCTATATATCCCAGCATTATTGGGTATATTGCTATTTATTCCCATTCCTATGTATCCCATATATATGCACCAGGCCCTGCCACCCCCCCCCCTCCCCCCCCCCATATGGGATG
>Ga0126342_10010661_pt1 | contig 16447 bp, 9 predicted proteins | sample Cyp1metagenome_FD_92528 | JGI IMG/M metagenome (GOLD analysis project Ga0126342, IMG submission 92528) | Coral microbial communities from Lord Howe Island, Old Settlement Bay, Australia - Cyphastrea 1 metagenome | ecosystem: Host-associated > Invertebrates > Cnidaria > Coral ... | reverse complement strand
TCCTCCGGAGGGGATGGGTTATGGTGGGGAGGGTGGTTGGGGGGTGAATGGGAGAGACAAGGATTCTAACCACCATACATGAAGGAAGAGCGTAGCGAGGATATGGTGGTTAGAATCCTTGTCTCTCTACTGTTACATGGTGGTTGTGTCCTTGTCATACCCTTCAGTTACCATGTGATGTGGAGCGGGACGCGGAACCCATCTCACTGAAGCTGTAAGGATTGAAAGTCCAAGAACCTAGTTTCCTCAGTGACCAAGATGAACCAACAGATGATAAAAGATTTATGGAATTCCCTTCTCTATCATCTACAAAACCGGTCGAACCGGAGGTGAGACCGGGGGCGTAGGGAACAGGGAACATGAGACCGGAGCCCATCACGAGACACAGCCGAGAGAGTGGAGTGAACGAGGATGTGACGAGGGATCCACATGACATACCCTTTACAATGAGCCGAGGCGACAGACGAGGTGAGTGGAAAGGGTATGGCATGCGATGGACAAAGTGATGAAAGACCCGGTCGCGTCCCGCTCACGGATTATATGTCTTTCACTTTCCTTTGTCCATGCCGTTCACATCATAGACTTGGAAGCAGTTGGAATGGAGTGAGGAACGACCGGAGTGGAAACGGCTGGAAAGGGATGGGAGCGGGAGGGTTCATCGGTTCCTGGCGGTCACCTCTTCACCATTATCAGTGAACGCAGTGAACGGGCGATCGACCACAGTGAGAAGTGAATCAAGGAATGAGGGTCGATCGCTTACATGGGGTTCTCTCGGCTCAGGCTCGTGTCCTCACCGTTCGCCTTCACGGCCGCATGCGCTCGGCGTAATGATGGGAGAGAGTGAACCGAGTCATGTGGCCCAGGGACGGTGGATGGGTGGGGAAACAAGTGGAACAGGGTGGGTCATGACGGGGGGAAGCTGAGGGGGTCTGGTGATAATGGTTGATCTGGGGCTGAGTCTTAATGTCTTGAGTTACCTTCCGGCTTAGAGACCAGTCCAACCGCTGCATCTTGGTTTGTGGTCTTGTGTCCCTGAGGATCGGAGGTCAAGTGTTAACTAGTGATTGACATTCTCCGGCTGTTTCCCTGGCCACCTCATGTCGTCCGAAGGACCCGTGGAAGGGAGGTGATACAGATTGACCGAAGCGAGGTGGCCGATTCAGGCCCAGGCGAAGGGAGCGAAGTGACCACAGCCGGACGACAATAATTCTAATGTTATATTTCTTTATTCTTGTCGTTACCCTTCACTCGTCGAACCGGCCGGAAGTGATGGAGGCCGGGAGTGAAGGGTGGAGTGAATAATGATAAGATGGAATTTCTATTATATTATTATTATTTTCTTTCAGTTATAGAAATTCCATCTTATTTTCAATCCTTTTATTATTGGAATTTCCTCAACATAAAAGAAGATTAAAAAGGGATAATAAATGTAAAGGAAATTCCAATAATAATTCTAAAATATAATAATGTAATTCTCTTTTCTATTATCTGGAGTCTTGTAAGTGATGCTAAGGAAAAAGGAAATCCAGATAATAGAATTACATTATTATTATTATTTTCACTTATTAGAATTATATCTTCTTCCCACATTCCATTATCCTTTCATCATCTTTGTCTCTCGTAGTGAGGGAAGAAGATATAATTCTATGAGATGAAAACAGGAAATGTAAATAAGAATCCTTTAAAGTCATACATTTCCAGTTTTCATTGTGTTGAGATAAGAGAATAGAATTATAATAATATTTTCTAGTTACAGGGATTCTTCATATTATAATTCTATTCTCATGGACTAGTTTTAAAGGATTTGTAAACATTATTTTCATCACATTCTTATTATCTGGAGGTGGACGTCATACTCATTCTTTTTAATCTTCTTCTTAGTCCACCTCCTGTAGATGAAAATAATATAATAATTCTCCCAAAATGATAACTTCTATGATAGGAAAGGACCGCCAGCAAAAATAAATTAGATGATATTATATATGCCCCTCACTTTCCTCGGAGTCTGTAGGGTCACAAAGCCAAGAAGTAAGATAAGAAAATAGAAAGTGATAAGTGGGGAAATGAAAATCTAATAACATAACATAGGATTTATTTAAAGGATTTTCATTTCCAATTCTTTAAGGTCTTATTATTCTTCATTCTTCTTGGAACGGCTCCGTCCCTCCGCCGGATGTAATGGATTGGATTGGAAGCAGTTGGTCCCCAGAATCCTATTTTCATATCTGTCGGTTTCCTTTATTCAAGTGGTCCTCAGCTGGCACAACATATGATTAAAGGATGCTCATTGTGGAGAAGATAAAGGTCATCCTATGCCAGCTATAATATCAGTGAATTACATATTATCATTACATTTTCTTTTTTCCAGTAATCCTAATGCTTGAACCGACAGAGATTACGAAAGGAGATTAAATTCTTGGAGTTCCCTTCGTTCACAGAGACAGACCCAATATATGATATTTTCTACTTTATAATCATGCTTGGTTGATCATATTATTAAGGGTTGAAATCTTTTGTAATGATAATATGATCCAAAATTCTTAATTCTATTTCCTCTTTATTTGTGGTGTTACCGCTCGGAGTAAATGGTATGGGTTTCAATCTTCTTTATGCTCCGAGCGGTTAAGACACGGTCCACGGAAGCGAAGGAAGTGGATATGATAAGGATTTCAATGGTATTTTCACCTTTAGAATCCTCAGGAAATTGTAACTTTAATAATTCTTTAATGGCATATATGAAATCCTTGAATTCTTCTTGTCTTTGCCGTTACCATGCTGGGCTAGTTTCCTCGAGAGAATAGAATGCAGGGACCATGAGAACTGATTGAAAATAGGAAATGACTTTTGTAAATCTCTTTCTAATCCTCTTATTTCTTCATCATATTATTAATAAAAACAAGAAGAAGACAATGTAAGACCATAAAATCCCTATTTTCTTCTCTCGGTCAAATGAAGTGGCAAATAATTATTAGAAATTAGAATTATGACATTATATTTATTACATTTTCCTTCTTTTGTATCATTAATATTTGAAGGAAATAGCATTAATAAGAAGTCTTTCAGCCAAGAAACTAATAATAAAATAGAAAAAATAAGAGGATTTTACAGTTACATAATTCTTTTCCTTTAGTTTCCTTTCTTCTCTGTAGTGGGGTGATAAGACCTCCAACCGAAGGATATGATGATATGGTTCTTTATTTATTTCTGGAGGTCATATCACTTATTAATTCTCTTTATTTCTTTCCTCACAGAGACAACAAAACAGATAAATTAAATCCAAGAATTCTTTTTTCCTTTCATAATATCCTCTATCTTGAGTGACCGGAGCGATAGTGACGTGAACGGGTTCTCATGGATTATTAAAGGAATTCCATTATCATTTCTTTATCTTTTGGAGGAAGTATAATTTCTATTTTCATTTGCCTCTAGGAGTAGATCTGAAGAATATAATTTAATATCTGAAATCTTATAAATATAGAAATTATACTTCCTTCTTCACCTCCAAGAGTCTTTTATCTCGTGGATCCCGCGGAGCGTAGTGAAGCGGAGGAGCCACGGGAGGGATGAGCGAAGCGGAAAGGCTGTTTCTCATGCTGGAACCGGTCGTGCCTCGCTCCAGCCTTTCTACTTCACTCACCGGTCGTGTCCCTCGTTACCTCGTTCCACTCCCCTCCGCTCGCATCCTGCTCACGGAGGCCGCTGCGCGGGGCGTAGTGGTTGGGAGAGTGGAGGAAGTGATGTTAAGGATTCTAATTTCTGGGATTAAAGCCTTTGGACCGTGTATGTCGCTAGGTGGAGAGTATGAGGCTGGAGAGGTCCCTTCCTTCATGTCTGACGATGACCAACAGATGCCATAGAATTACTTTTATATTCCCTTCGTTTCCTCACTACATCTGTTGGTCTGTCCTCTCCGGTCTGTGCTAAGGGATGGGGCCGCTCCTCTGTCAGTCCTCGCCTACGGCTCTCTCCTTCCATCGTAGCGACCGTGAGGAGCGGAGAGAAGAAGGAGTGAAGGAACCTCCCTGTCACGGAAGGAAGTGGACTGGAACGAAGAGACAGCCACGATAGGAGGTTCCTTCCCACCTCACAGAAGTAATTTCTATAATAATATCATGCTCACCTCGTTTCCTCGGTGGAACAGATTGAGCCGTAGGCGATCAGAAAGACATTAGCCGAGGAAACAGTGAAGAAGAAGTGAGTCACATGCCATTCTCTATTCTCTCCACTCGGTGACTCACTTCTTCGTAACGGTTGAAAGAAGATTAAAGCATTATTTTCATTCTCATCTCTCTTATCTGTATCTTATGTTGTGATAATGCTTTAATCTTCTTCCTGTTGCTTCCGGTCGTTTCCTTCGTCCACTTCCTACAGCTACAGGTGAACCATAATATTAATTCCAAAGGCTATTTTTATATTATATTTTCTTTTCCATCTGTCTCTAGGAAATAGCCTTTGTCATTCATTATCAGTTTTAATGTGTTGTGTGGACCAGGCCGCAGATAATAGGATAATGAAAACTGGTCCACAATGGTAATTTCTATATTAATATATTTCCTTAATGAGAATGTCATGTAATCCAGTCCATCTCACTCCTTCCTTGATTGATTGTTGGTCTGTGTGACGCTACGGAACGGACTGGATTACATTAGGAAGAAGATAACTCATTCCCTGTTTTCTATTCTCATTTTCTTATTAACTGTTGTTTTAGATGGAAACTCAGCCTATAATTCTATCTTAATGTCTTTCAATCATATGCCATCGTGAGTAGGAAGGGAATATGAATTTCTATCTTATGTTAATTCTCTTTAGTCTCATCCGTGGGGTCTCCTTCGCTACCGACCCCACTCACGAGGATGAGAGGTGAAAGAAGAATCCTACATTATATACTGTACAAACCCTTTTTTCCCGGTTGTGGTCCCGTCCCGCGGCACAGAGAGAAGAAGGGAATCGCGGGACCCACAAAGAATAAATAGTTGAAATCCTATCTTTGGAGTAGCTGGAGTAAAGGTTGTTGACCATGAAAGGCATAGAGAATGAAATTAGAGAATCCTTACGATCTCCCAGCTTGGTGGTCTTGTCAAGTGGAGGGGTTACACCTGTTGGACTGATAATGCTTTACCCTTCCGAGGTTCCTATGCTGAGATTAAATTTATTATATGAATCTATTTTTATGGGTTTCTATTCTCTTTGTCTCATCTTATCTGTTGGGGAGGGAAGATCATTCATTTTCTGTTTCATTTGTCTCATCATAATTACGGCCAGACCGGTCACTGCGTTCCCTCGGCCGAATGATATTATGAATGGACTTTCTTTTGCTTCTACTTCCCTTCGGTTCATGTGGCATCTGTTGGACGGGTCAATAATCTGTTGAAACTATGAGAATGAAAAACTGTTGCTAAGGGTAAATACAGTCCCAACCCGTCCAACCCTTTTTCTTCTGTTGAGATTAATAATGAAAAACCCAAAAGAAGAAGAAGTAAAATAGGATGAAAATACAGATTTCTTTCATATTATTATTGGTTTTTCATTATTATTATTCTTCTTACTTCTGTTAATGGAGGGTTTCTAGAATAAATATATGTAAATTTTCTAATCCTTAATTGTAATGTCTAGAAACCCTCAATAAATAAGAGTAAATGAATGTCGTAAGTGATTTCCTCTAATAATAACATGAGACAAAGGAAGCGATACGGAAGGTGAAGGAGTTCTTATGACCCAGATCCAAGAGTTAGAGGAAGTGACAAGGAGAACCGAAGATGCCAACTAAAAACCCTTCATTTACAGTTATCTTACAGGTTGAACCGTTTGGATTGAGAGAACCTCACCTGGAGAAAGGGATATGGAATGTATAGAATTTTATCCTAGAAACCGCCGTTAGGCGTGGAGGACGGACAACCTGTTCCATGAGATAAAGAGCCGAGAGGCGGTCCCAACCTACATCACCTCATTAATAATCTTGGTAACTGAAAGGATTCTTCGTCCGTGGTCTCATGTCCTCCGTTCGGCACGGGCTCACTTCGGTTGATATCTTACGGCCACGGTTGCTAACGGTTGGTCTCTTGTCTCGTGGTTCAACCGATGCCATCTAACGTCCATCCTTCATATCTTTGGGCTCGGAGGATAAGGAAACTAAGGAATCCAGAAATTATTATGAGTTTCCTTCTTTCTGGTGGGACAGGGCTCGCTTCTTACATCCGCTCACCGCTGTCTCGTAAGGAACCTTCATTCATGGACGTGGACCAGGATTCATTAACCGTAAGAAGTGAATAAGAATATAAAATCCTGGTCCAAAAGATATAAGATAATAAAATATAGGAAAGTAATTCTCTAGCTTTAATATTCTCAATCCTGTCGGTTCACATCTTGGTTTCTAGGGGTTATTGTCAATCATAAAGGAAACCAGCCGTTGTAACCAGAAATCTATCAACCCTTTCCAGCTTTTATCAAATGTAATGTGAGACGGAGCCAAAGGCGACAGATGAACCGACAGGATAAGACTTTTGTAACTTTATTATTCTTCTAACCCATCCAGTCGTGACACGGAGTGAGGAACGAAGGAAGCTGGCAAATCACTTGAAACAGATTATTTCCTACATCCTATTTTCATGGGTTTTTAATGTCCCAACTTTCTACCTCTGCGATATAGGTTCCCGGTGTACCTCGCTAGGCTTAGAGACGGTCCCAGCAGAGTGAAGTGACTTGGAAGGGATTATCAGTCCAAGGAACCCGCCAGCAGTTTGAATGGGTTGTTATCACTGTGGCCGTATGCTTCCTCCTGTGCTACGGAAGGGTCCTTCGGACGGACACAGCATGAGCACCAGTTTTAACATCATGAATTTATTGTCCAACATTCGTCAACAGGATTCTCATGGTCCCCGAGCCCGTGTCTCTCTCACGACGGTCATTCCCTTCCAGTCATAACCTCTGATCGATCGACTCTTGGCTCATTACGGAAGGACTCTGGGCCAAAAGTTGGGATAATAAAGGAATATAATTCTCTAACCCTATATAATCTGTAGGAATCATTTTCGCCCGTCGTCTTTTTGCTAGCGAAAATGATATGGAGTGAGTATAGAGAGACGACCGTACCGGCCCTTCTACGTGAGTGATGAGTGAAGAGAGAATGAAGGAAGGGCCGGTTCATAATGGGAGGAAAGGTTGACCGCTACCAGAGATTTCAAGGATTCTTTTCTCCTTATTATCACCTACAGAACCCGTTTTACCAGCGGAGGACCTTGGTTGGAGGGTCTAGGGATTCCAGAACTTATTATTAATGGTTATTGACTGAACTCGGAGAACCTGTAATCAATAGTCTTACACCGAGCGGAGCGGTGACCGAAGGGAGCCAGGCGTAGCGGATGAGGTTCCTTCCGTCGTATCTTCCGGCGCTCCTTACGTTCACCATTCTCTCCAGTCACTGCGCCGGAAGGAAGGAACCGAGTGAGATGAAAGGATTCTCATTCTATTATCATATACTTTTTTCCTCGGTGAATGAGAATCCTTTCAATCATCCCCCATTTTCTCCTTCACGTCTCACTGTGTTCGACCGGAGAAAATGGTTTGTACAGATTATAATATAGGAAATCACTTTTAACATTCCCTTTTTGGCTGTTGTCATTGTGGCCAGGGGATCTGAGCACCAGTTTTACCCAAGATGACAGAACTTTCCAGCCTTAACCCAGCTCATGCATGGTGGAACAGATTAACCGCTGTAGATGGGATGGTCTGACAGTCATTTACCCTTAGAAACAGTTCGAGCCGTGACCGCGAGGGAGCAGGCGAAGGACTGGAGAGAAGGGATATGAGATTGATAATTCTCTTCTTGGATCTAGGAATCATATGCTGAGGTAAAACCCTTGTAAATGTAATGTAGGAAAGGTCTTAACCCAGCTCAGCCATTATCACCATACCATTCCAGCTGTAGAAACGACCAGGATTCAATATTCTAGTAACCGGCTGAGGACCATTATGAATCCAATAAGCATTTTATAACTTCCAGACCGTTCCAGTGATAGCCGTTAACCTTCCTCGGATTCTCAGTCCAAGTGATAAGATTTCTGTAAGCCAAGATTAATCCGTGAGAAGGAGGTGATCCAAGAGCCCAACAGATAGACGGACCATGGTGACTGAAAGATAATAGGATTTTGGAAACTGTTGGGATGTAAAGGGTAAACTGAATGTTGGAATCTTGGTCGAAGCCTTTGGGACTCACTTCTTCACCACTTGTTTCCGGTCTGGTCTCTCGGTGGGCCCTTCGTCACCTCCGGGCCCGACCAGACGGAATGATTAGAGGAAGATGGGAAGTGAGTCATTTGTCTCGCCTCGCGGCTAATACGGTCCAACCTCTGTTTCTCTGTGCTTCGGTCGCGGGCTTCCTCAGTGATTTCAACCATTAGTCGCGGGTCTTGGACGGGATTTCATGGGCTGATCGTTCCCTCCGGGCCCTCACAGCTATAACCATTCAATCTCATCCGTCGTGAGCCCCGCGGGGCGAACAGGATGGAGTGGAGCATATAAGGATTTTACATTATTATATTTTACATTATCAATTAGTAAGATTCATATTCTGTCGGTTCATCTTACTCCAGCTAATGTGGAAAGGATCTTATATTTTAGAATTATTTATTTTTCACTTATTATTATTATTGGTATTAGCTGGAGTGGAACGGGGTCATCTTGGTAACTCTCTGGGGAATGACATGCACTTAGAAGCATATGAGTTTCCATCTTATTTATATTTCCTCTTTTTGTTGATATCTTAGTCCCAGTGCATCTCATTCTATAAAGAAATGTAAATGTAAATAATATATTTTCTTATCCTATTTTCTAATCATTTATTTTACTCATGTTCTGATAGTTTTCATTATTCTCCACCATGCGTCACAGGTTAGGAAAGTAGTCCCAGCCAGGTGTACGGAGGATTTGAGAGGAAATAAATGTCAATATTCTTAAAGCTATAGAAACAGGATTAATTTCTTCATATTATAAATCATTTCTAGTAGCAATTATTATGTTGAGACTAATGTTGAATGGAAATATAAAGAGAAATAACATGACATATAATTATTAATTGCTACTAGATTTAAGATAAAAAAGAGTAAAGAAATATAAGAAAGAAACTAGCATATAAATCCTTGAGATAGAGATTGAGTCACTCCAGTTCATAGAATATTGGTTGAAAACAGTGGAAAGGATTTAAAGAGATGATAAAGGTAGAGACTTCCAAAATTCTTTAAAGGAAACAATAAGATAAGAAAGTAATTCACTAATAATATTTCCTTAATAATATGAATTTTATGAGGATTGAAAGTGAAATGTAAGATAATAAAATTCATATGTAATTCTCATAGATGTAGAAAGAGAGAAACACAAGACATTAAGATATGATATTATGAATGAGAAGGACTGTTACCGGTTGTCTGTATGTCGCATGCCACAGCTGGAAGGATTGTTGGGAGAATGAAGGTTGACTCGAAGCCCTTACGATCTGGGGTCACAGGTTGTTTCCACCGGTAAGATTGAATGGGTTACGAGAGGCAAACTATGGTAACTGAAAGGGAATTTCTATATTATAATCATACAATACCATTTTTGCCGGTGGTCTTTTCGCGGGCAAAAATGTTCTTAATGATATTATAGGCGTAGAAATCTTTTTGGGTCTTTAGGCCAAGTCACCAGCTGTAAGATAGGATGATGAAAGAGATTACACATGCCATTCAGACTCACCACAGTAACAGTCAAGGAATGATTGACAATAGAAATAAGAAAATAATTCTCTAACCAAATAATCCATATCCTTCCTGTTACATCCGGCTTACGCCTCTTACCCCAGCTAACAGAAATATGATGAAGATATGATATCCCTTAAAGAATCATTCAATAATAAATATAATATGATAACTTACAAAGATCTTTTCTACATTATAAATCTTCTTAACATCACTTTCTGTAAATATATGACATTAAAACTGAGGAAGAAGATTCATGATAAGAAAGAAATGTAATGATAATTCTCTTCTTTATGGGATCTACGGAAGTTATGATATGATCTTCATTATTATCTTTCATATGACATTATTAGACAGAAGAATTCACATAAAGTTTCTATTACAGCTATTTACTAATTGATAAAGACATTAAAACTATTGACTGAAAGGGATCGAGTCGAGAGAAGGAGACGATGAGACCTCACGTGGCATACGAAAGGGATTCAAATTCCAGGTTCCCTACATCCTTCTTTCCAGCGGTTATGATGTGACAACCTGTTCTCGAGGAAGGAAGCATGAAGGGACAGAACCCCTCGTCATTCACTTCGCTCATGGTGAGAACTGGATGGGATGAAAGACTTCTCAAGTGATAACTGAAATTAAGACTTACATTTCCTTAGCTGGAGGTGAACCGGGATTTCTAGGGGTTATTCTCTCTATGAACTGAGGATGTGAACTGGAGTCGGAGGATGTTCCAAGAGCTCAGTGACAAGGGATTATTGTCCATCACATGCTTCTCTCAATCCAAGAGGTTAAAACAATAGATTTATGAATGGCATTCTCTTAACCTCACAGCATAACCGAGAGTCTGACGAAGAGAAAGGATTATGAGAATGCCATTAATCTTCTTCCAATCGTGAGGTGGAACCGAACGGTCCAGATAAAGAGAATTAATAGCTTCTGAGGAATAATTAATAATAAGAATAATGAAATATAAGAAACTGTAAGGACTGAAAGCTTCATTCACTTGGACCGACAAAAAGATAATAATAATGTAATAATGGAAATCCCTGAACGAAGTGAATGGACGGGATTTCCTACATTATATTATTATTATTTACTTCTGGTGATGGGACTTCCTTTATTCTTTCCACATCTTTTTCATTTCTTCTGTTGTGATAAAGGAAGTCCCATCCCCATCTTCACTACGTTCAGATTTTATTATTATTATTTCTTTGTTGGGTCGGTGTCCGGTCTCTTTGTTCCCGTCCACCTCCTGTTCGGCCCCTCACTACGCTCGGTTCCTCACGACTATTGACAATGAGCCGACGGTACGAGGCGAATGACAAGAGGAGAGAGGAACCCACGTAACAGAAAAAGATTATTAATTTCATACTTCCTCCGGTTCCTCTGACGTCTCCTTCTCTCCTCATTCCCATCGTCGATCCGGAGTGACAGAGGAACGGAGGTGAGTGAGATGGGAATGGGGTGTGGGTTGGTGGAACGGGGGGCACGGGTAACAGGGTCTAGTTCTTCATCCAATAATCTTTGGGCCCTTAGTAACTGGTCGATCTCGCCACCGTCTCACATGCGCTGCGCGGGCGTATATCACCCCATCTCACTGTGTTTCACTCATGCCTTTAGGGTCTTGGTTCCAGGTTAGCCCAACAGTTTGCCACCTGTCCCATCATATGCTTCTCGCTCGCAGCCTCCGGACCGCTTCGCTCACAGCATATGATAAAGGGGTAAAATACTGGTGAAACCCGTTCTCTCACCTCAATCCCTTCGGAGGTAGAACGGGACGAGCATACAGGTTGTTGGGTCTCTGTCGTCCGAAGGACCATGGTGGGTCTCTTGGCTCACGCTATCCCAACATAAGAAACGGAAGTGATAAGATAATAAAATACAGACTGAGCGTAGCGAGCATAGCGTAATGCGTCGATGGAATGTTGGGTCCGATCCCTTTATGAGACCCAACATTCCCCCTGACGAGGAGTGTAATGACGAGGAAGGGACCACCAGCGAGTGAACCACGTGAGTGAAGCTGGTGGGGTGGGGGGACAGTGGGGAGAGACGTGACTGTAAGGAGCGGATCGACCCACCTGTTACAGAGGTTAGACAGCTTCCACCTAAAGACCGTTCCGTACCGAGGGAGCGAAGTGAGTGAGGAAGGGACGGGCTGGCCTCATTCTTCGTCCATCCCTTTGTGACGAGCGTAGCGAGTGGGAGGCGTGAGTGAAAGGAGCGCCTCCCGGGCCCGAGACACAGACGAATGATAATGAGGAATGAGGCTCGGGCCCCTGTTACATCGGCTGATCTGTTTGCCACCTCACGGACCAGGTTGTTACCACTTGATATGAAGGAAGCCAGTGAGGGACGAACGGCTCCTTCTCACGACGGTCCCTCTCTCCCCCCACTACGCCCCGCAGGGACCCGTGAACCGAAGGTGAGCGGGAGGTGAACGAGGTGAGACTCTAAAATCCTTATATCCTTCCAACTCACCTCATTCACCGTAAGAAGAGAAAATAGAAGATTAAGATACGACATTATCCGTTCCGTTCACCTCACTTTGCTCGGCGGAACTCCACTTCTAATGTCTTAATCTTCTTTCCTCATTATTATTTGTCTTTAGGGAATGATTTTCTATTATAATATTCTCTTATTTTATTCTCTGAGATGTAGGCGAAGAGACCCACCAAGAAGAAGACAGAAAGGAAATGAAAATAAGAAAGTAATAATAATGTAATCCTATTGTCTCATCATATTCCAGTCCAAGAGGCGAGACGGAACGACGAGCGACTGGAATGAGACAAGAGGAAGATAGCAAAGAAAATTAAGACTTAATAATGCATCACTTTTATATTATCCTTTTTCCTTCCGAACGTAGTGAGGATGGGAGAGGTGAACAGGATTTCTAATTCCATTCATTTCCAATCTTTAATATCTTTTGGTTAGAAATCCTGTTCACCCCCACATTAAAGAAGATTAAAACAATAAGATCATAACATAGAAATTCCTTTTGTATCTTATTGTTTTAATCTCCCCGCCTCGTCACGTGGTTCCATCGGCTGGGGTCTTAGGAGGTGAGCCACGTGAACCGACATGATGGGCTGTGGAGGGAACCTGGAACCGAAGGTCGTGAGTGATAACAGCCCATCCAATCCTTTAGCACCAGTTAACTCGCTTCGGTTAACCCAGCAGATAAGACCTTTGTAAACAGAATATGAACCTAAAATATATTATCAAAAGTCCTTAGCCTGAAGAAAACTATTGGTCAAGAAGCTGCCAAGTCAATTAATTCTCAAATTCCATTATTATCTTCTAATCTTCCTGTGAGCAAAGCGCAGTGGAGCGAACTGGGAGTGAACGGTCTTATCTATTTCCTATCACATGACTTACTCCGGGAACCTAACCACCAATCATACCATCAGGAACCTCGTAACGGCCTTTCCTCGCAGCTACCTCACAGTTACTCAAGAAGATCGGAAGGGAAAGGCCGTGAGAGGAAGGATGATTAACCCTTGAAAATAATTCTATGGGTTTAAAGTTCTCATCCTAATCCTTTCAACCAAGATCCAATCGTCATTACCGCGTGTTGCGCTCACGACGGTCTCTAGCTCCAGGTAACAGCCGAGAGGCGAGTCATCCTTCCTAGGTTGAGCCACGGGCGAATGACTCTCGGAAGATATAACATGTGATTGAGGCGGAGCCGGCCACGTCCATCACTTACAAACAGACCATGAGAACCGATCGAGCCAAGTGAGAGAGGTGAGAATGGGATGGAGTTCCTGCCGTTACGATCGCCTTTCGCGGGCTCTCTTCACTGTGAGGAAGGTTAAGGCTTTACAGACCGTACCAGGATAATAAATTTAAACATATAAAGTTCTGTTACATGGGTTAGAGAGTCCAACACATGTAATCTAATTCCTTGTAACCACCTGTCCTCGGTTCCCTGACCACTTGTTAACACTTGATTTGAAGTCTTTCCGCAGCTAACAATCTGATGGTCATTCGTAAGCCAAGTGTTGTGACTGAGAGTCGATCGAACCGTATGCCACCTTCCTCCTCGCTCACCCTGTTCGCCACGATCGGAGGAAGTAGAGAGGTTATCAGCCGCTAAAAGACTTGTCAATAATATTATAGCTACAGAATTAGACTTTTTGAACCTCACTTTCCTTCCTGACTGTGTCCCAAGGATATGAAGGACTGGAACCTAACCGCTGCGCTCAACCTTCATTTGTGGGGTCCCTTCCCTCTCCTCTCATCCCCCGCGGGCCCGGCCGAAGGGCGCGGCCTTTCCCGGCGGGGCGTAGTGGATATAGAAAGAGAAGTGAGACCGTTCACTCACACCATCCCAACTTCCTTCACTCCTTTGTCTCTTCCATCATAGCTACGGGACCGAGTCAATAGTCTTAAAACCCAAATAAGATGAGTAAATATATGTAATTCTCTATCTAATGCCGGCGGATGCCACGTTCACTGGTATTTCATTTCTTTATCATAGATGGCATCCGGTACGCATTTATTTACTACTTTTATCTCAGCGGTTGTTAATGGTTGGTCAGGAAGTTAGGAAAGTAAGAAATCTGTATTCTAATAATATAATCCTCCATATCCAGCCCCTCCCATCTTCCACTTGACTTTCTACCGCTGCAGGGGCTGGACCGTATACTTCCAAGAACATGATGGGACAGTTGGCATTCTTTCTACACTTTCTGCTCTCGAAGGTCATGTCGCTAGGAGGAGAAGGAAATTAAGGAATCCTTTTATCTTCCCAACCTTCTCGTCTCACCTTCGGTTCAACACATTAATGAAAGGAGTGGAAGGTTGGGATTAGAGAGGTTATCACTTTCCTTCTATCCTTACGGTCGGGACGCGAAGTGATGGGAAAGGATTCTAATGTCCCGACCTCCGTCTCATGATATAATTCTCTAATCCTTGGGACGACAATCATTCCCTTTAGTAACTGGTCGTGGGCGGTTCCTTCAGTGAAAGAGAATTATAATGAGTGGAACCGCCCCAGAACGACCAGTTATAATATCAATATTCTTTTATCACTGGACGGCCTTTGTCTTAATGAGTGAACCACATCCCGTCCAGTTCCATCACAGTGAGGTGGGAAAGGAAATTCAAATAATAAAATTCATATCATATAATCATTCCTGTAGGTGAAGGAGCCCGCGACTGAACCGGTTCGACAGGAGATATAGAAAGAAGAATGTCATTCACTAAAATCCTTCACCTACAGAACCTCCATGAAAGAAGAATCCAAAACCCTAAGAAACTGGGGAAATATAAGAGATTCCAACCAAGAAGAAGAAAGGGAACTAATAATAAATTCTATAATGAAATAAAAGAAGGATTCATATTATTATTATTCACGTAACGGCTGGTAAAGACAACTTCCATTCTCTCATATCTCTCAAAGAATCATCAGAAAGACAATTAATAAATATAGGAAATGCAGATATTATAATTCCTTAATTTTCTATTCCTTTCAGCTATCACTAGAATCCCCAGAAATTAAGCCTAAGAAGAGAGCAGAAATATATAAGAGATTTCATTATCCTATTTTAGTATCTGTCGTCCCCACTTCGGTTCACTCATTCTTCATTCACCTCAGTTCAGCATATTATAGTGGGTTAGAAGGATATCCGCCAACATAAAAGGATTCTTATAATTATGAATTACCAGTTTTCTAGCGGATATCCTTCCTCCTAAGAATTACTTCTGTTGGCTCATGCTCTATAACCAGATGTAACAGAAAATATGATAACTTCTATATTCCTATCCTATTATTTGAATCTTTTTTACTGGTGGTTTCCTATAATAATTCCGTAGAAACCACCAAAAAGAAGACTTCAAATATATTAATTTCATACATTTCTTTTGGTCTAGTATTATAGAAGTTGGACCAAAAGAAATGTAGAGGATATTATAAATTAGAAAATATATGAATTTTATTATCTTTCTTCTTTCTCCCACGTCCTCGGCCTCCAGCTCTCGGACCAATAATTAATGGATTGTAGATAATAAAATTCATCATATTTTTGTATTTCTATTATTATTATTATTGTCATTCCTCTTACTTCCGGCTAACGAGTGATAAGAATAATGATAACCCATAAATAAAGCCAGAAATCTAGTTACCATAAGTTAGCCGGAAGATATAATGTCTAGAAAATAATGCATTGTAATGGTAATTATATCTCATATCCTCCATCTTGAGTACCTGTTTTCTCCGGTAGGAATGAGATAAGGATTTTCATATAATTTCTTTATTCTCTTTTCTCTTAACATTAGGATTCTTGAGACACAGATCGCAGAAATAAGGGATTCTCACCATATTATCATTACATACTTATTTTTATTTACTTATTATTATTTAGAATCTTGAGAATCCCTTGTAATCAGTGGAATGTAGAGAATAAATAGTTGAAATTTCCTTTATCTTTCATGGAATCTATTATCTATTTCCTTATAAAATGAGCCAAGTGGAACAGGAAAAAGAATCATATCATAGCGGCCCGGTTCCTGTCACGTAGAAAGACTCACGATGGAACGGTTGTGACTGTAAGGAACGGCCGGACAGAGTGAGGATGTGAGTGACAGGGGGTGCTCGCCTACGGCTCACACGAGGAAGGAGGGAACGACTGACGACCACTCCACGCTCTATAATAATACAATTTGAGGCTTCGCCGAGCGTGAAGGCGAACGGCGGAGCCTGAGCCGAGTGAAGG
>Ga0126342_10010660_pt1:15000-16448 | contig 16448 bp, 23 predicted proteins | sample Cyp1metagenome_FD_92528 | JGI IMG/M metagenome (GOLD analysis project Ga0126342, IMG submission 92528) | Coral microbial communities from Lord Howe Island, Old Settlement Bay, Australia - Cyphastrea 1 metagenome | ecosystem: Host-associated > Invertebrates > Cnidaria > Coral ... | reverse complement strand
TGCGAACAATTTGATCCTTGTTCTGGATGTTATAGTTCAAGTAGTACCTGTTTCACTGGTAGTTCCCGGGCGCATTAAACATGGCGGACGGCGATCACTTCTTTTGCTCACGCAAGGGGTCTTGAGCCATCATGGCATCCCATTCATTTTCTATTTACTTGTCGTATATGAATTGTGTGTTACGACCGTGTTCCCTTTGACAATATATATATATATATATATGTACGCCGCATTTTCATATGTGGCATTATATGGCAGTATTTTGTACCAGACCGAGTTTGTAGAGAGATCTGAGATGGTTTGAGTGGATTCGCAGTTGACAGTGGTTTTGCCAATTGAAAACTTCACCTATCCTTGTGCAACAAGGAGTCCGATGAGGATCAATTCATTTTGACAGATTGGAGGGTTCCATCTTTTCTAGGTCGCCTGATTGCAAAGCTTCCAGGCAAGGGCGATGCTGCAGAATCTAGGAGTTCAGTAGTAGCTGCGACGTCGCGACCGACCTTGACAACTTTGATGGAGCCTGGCACGGGGATTTCTGTTCCGCCGAATGCTGGAGAAGAGGCAGGCAATGTGATATGACTTTGCTGGCTGAGAATATCATGTCGTTAGGAGGCACCAACAGCAAGGCAGCGACAGTGCAACGACAACACAGGATTTCTGCCATGCTTCTTTATTTTTGTATGGCAGGCTGCGGAACAGAATCAAGATTCTATTTTGGCACATTTTCAGGCCTCAGCAAACATGACTGAGCTCATGAAGACCCAAAACAAGACGGAGGTTGGCCGGGCCGGGCCTTCTCGGAAAATGCTTTCTGGGTCTCTCTGGGTCTTTCGAACGAGCAAAGTTGAAGGCACTGCAATTCAGCCTATTCTGCAGCAGTTGCTTCAGTGTAGGATCAGTTCATCCAGGGCTTACGCATAGAGGCATTCCATGTCATATATTGCAGCTGAGTGCAAGGAGATGCGGGAAGAAATCCATGACATTGTCCGGGGCGTAGCTGTTTGAGCGCCTGCATCAACACAACGCACCTTGAAAAACTGACAAAGAACCAGGAAACGCCGGAAACTTCTACTTTGAGGGGTTTCATTTTTGGGGTGCAACATGGTGTAACTAGTGCTTTGCTAGTTGTGCATCTCGAACGATTTGGTAGGCAGTATCATGAGGGCATTGTCGCAACCTCTGCTGAGGACGTGAAATTGAAGAAGCTAAAGGCTTTGATGAAGAGCAGAGGCCCAGCGGCCCAAACCATCCCAAACCCGCTTTCATCAAAACTCCCGCTTTCACATGCTTTCACTACATGTGTTGAAACCTGTTGGAAAACATGACTGCAATTTGGTGGACCTGCAGCCTGCTAGTGTTTGGGTGGTGACACTTGGGTGCCTAGAAACCTGCTTGCTGCGCTTGCTATCTGGCGGCATGAATGTGAATTCCTTCGAGGGTGTCAG
>Ga0126342_10010660_pt1:0-10000 | contig 16448 bp, 23 predicted proteins | sample Cyp1metagenome_FD_92528 | JGI IMG/M metagenome (GOLD analysis project Ga0126342, IMG submission 92528) | Coral microbial communities from Lord Howe Island, Old Settlement Bay, Australia - Cyphastrea 1 metagenome | ecosystem: Host-associated > Invertebrates > Cnidaria > Coral ... | reverse complement strand
AGTCAGCTCTCGAAGGGCCCTTGTGACTGAGGTTGAACATGCAAGAGCCTGAAGCCGAAGTTGATGAAGCTTGTGCAACAATTGCGGTGGATGATGATGTTCCTGAAGATCCGTGCCTTTGAGGAATACCTGCTCAATGAAGCCGAGGTGTTTGCATCTGAGTTGAAAGATGCCGAAGAATGTGGCATCGATGCGCAGGTGCTTGAAGAGCTGGAGGCAGATTTTGAGCAAGCTGCCGAGACTTTTAACCATGAAGGAAGCACGCTCAAAGGCGAATGAGATTCAAAAAGATCGTGGCTTCAACAAGAATGGCCCTGGATCGACCAACGGCAATCCCAATGTGCCGTCCTCAAAGAAAGAAAGCGGGAAACATCCGTGCTTTGACTGTGGTTTGCATGGCCACTGGGCTGGTGACAAAGAATGTCAGCGTCCTGGTGCCGGTTTGGCGCGCAAGACTTCTCCCGCGGTGGCAAAACAAAAGGCACGTCAAGCTCGCTTCACCGAAGCTTGCCATGCCGATCATCTTCCAGAAGTTTCTCATGAAGATGAATCCACAGTTTCAGAAGTGGGTAAATTACATGGACTTCATGAAGCTTCAGTTGTGTCTCATGATGGTTTTCTTGGCATTCCCCTTGACCAAGCTTTGTTTGCAACCACCCCACCAAGAGAGCATTCGACTTTGGCATCTGCGACCACGCTGCAGGCCTTGGCAGATGACAAGCACTTGGCGGGGGCACTTGGCTCCGCATGCAACAGGACTTGTGCTGGACTTCAATGGCTTGATGGCTACATGCTAGAGCTGCGCCGCATGTTTCGTCATGGACTATGGATTTTATTGAGTCTCATGACGAGCAAGAGAACTTCAGGTGTGGAAATGGCGGCCTGGTGACATCCAGCCGACGTTGGAGGCTTCCAGCATTGGTCAGTGGCAAGTTGATTTTGGTTTGGATCAGCATTGTGCCTGTTTATTGGGACGTGATTTTTTGGATGCTGTTGGTGGTGTGTTGGACTTTGCCGCAAAGACATTGCAGTGCACCTTTCTTTCATCAGAAGCTCATCCTCAAAGGTTGAACCAGATGAGCGCTGGGCATTTCATTCTGCCTTTGATTCCAAAAGGATGGCCGAGGCCCCTGTCGGGTCGTTGGAGGCACTGTGGACTTGATGGAATGATTGAATTGCAGATGGCACCGCAACAGTGGTTGGACCAAAAGCTGTCATCTCGTGTTTCCAATAGCAGCGTTTGCAGTCATGATCAAATGTTAACTGAAGGTTGTGGAACAGCAGGTGCAGTTCATGAAGTGTTGTCGGTTCACCATTATGTGTTGGTTCAAGACATGACCGCTCCTGCTGATCGCGGTTCTCTTCGTCAACATCCTCTCCGCGAAGTTTGCAGTGCTGACCCCCGAGATCTTTTCCAAGCATGCCAACGAGGAAGCAGCGGCGCCGTTCATTCTGGCATCTCAGCAGCAGAACCTGATGGAACCCTGCAGGTTGGCATTTGCTCTGTGCCGGTGGCGCCGATTGATCATGCGGCTCATCGGAAGATACGCCTGGCATGCCCAAAGTTTGCAGGTGTGGCTTTTGCAACGTTGCTACTTGTGGTTCTTGCCTTTTCCATACCCTTCAATCGCTTCAGTGGAGGATTGGAAATTTCAAGCCAAGACCATGGCCGACCAGCTGGTGATGGTCCCTTACCATTGGCAGCGAGCTCGAGACAATGGAGCCTTCACCTCACAGAATCTGCTGGAGTTGTCCAAGTTCCGAGATCGTGTGGGGTGGAAGTTTGCGTTCATGAAAAGCTGCATTCTGAGTGGCTTGATGGCTGCCAAAGCTTCCCGTGGATTTTCCATGAAGTTGAAGACAGCAGCCCTCGAGGAAGCTCGAGCTGCAGTGGAGAAGGAGAAGAAGCAAGGACATCAAATGCAAGCCGCAGGAGAACTGATTGGTCCACGTGGCGGGCTACCAACTTTGAAAGCCGACCTGATCAAACTGGCTCTCCTTTGCGATGTGCCCGTCTTGGACTCCGACACCGTGCCAACACTCCAGGCCAAGATCCGTCCAGTGGTTGCCACAATTCGCAGCGCCGAGCCAAACGCTGCAGCAAAGGCCTCAAGTCGAGCTTCGACTGCAAATGCGCCTGCGGCCAGGCTGGCCGAACCCAAAGCAGCAGCTTCTGTGCCCCAGGCAGAATCCATAAGGTCTTCGTCGCCGGAGCTGATGACGGCCACTCAGATGTCCGAGCTCATGGACAACAAGCTGCATGGCGCATCATGGCGCTATTCTGGAGCAAGATCAGAGGCTTCAGACAATGATGGCACAGGTGATGTCACACACCGAAGAGCGCTTCAAGAACATGCCACAGGTGATGATGCCCATGCCGGTTATGGCAACGCCATATGGTCCGACAGTGGCCGACTCTCAGATGGAAGACTTCTTGCCACCATAGATGCCGAGGTGAAGATTCCTGCATCCTTGAATGTGAAGACTGGTGTTCGCCAAATGATCACTCAGGCCTGGCAGCCTCACTGCCGTGACCAATTGGCTGTTTCCACGAATGCTGCCGAGACCAATGAGATCTTCAACACAACTTGGATGTCAGAGATGAAGGCCTATGAGAAGGAAAGCTGTCGTTTGTCGCTGGCTGAACAACTGGCCGCAGTACCGGCTTTGCGGGAGAGACAGATCGCTGTCACTGGTTTTCAGGCGCTTCTGTCCGCGCCCCTCCTCTGTTCGGTTTTTGGCCCGCCGTCCTTCTGCCTGTTCTTTTCCCTTGCCTTTTCAGGGTTCGCCCGTTTTGGGCTAGGTGTGTTGGTGTTGGTGTTTTCTCCTTTTTCTTTTCTTCTTTTGCGTTCCCCGTCTCGTGTCCCGGTTGGGTAAGGTGTCATTTCATGTTCACGGTCATCTCATTTTCATGTCCATGTCACCTACCCTGCTGCGGCAGGGTGTGTGTGCACCATCTCTATAGGTGGAAAATTTCTTATTACTGCAGGGGCGTGTGGCACTCAGAAGGGAAAAGTAGCCGGTTTCCTGTACCTGCAGATATACTTATATATGTATACTCCCGCCCCTGGGCTCATTTAAGTCGCAGCCGGGGGGAAGTATAATATATCGCTTTTGGTTTATACCGTCAACGTCTACTGTGATTATATAATATTATATATGTATATATATATATAGGTTCATCTCATCGTGTTATGTTGCTGTGTTGTTTCTTTTGCGCAAGATGCACTCCACAGCAGCATTCGCAATGGCAGTTCTGAGCAAGTGTGTGTATGTCCATATATGTATATATATAATATTATATAATATATATCTATCTATCTATATATATATATATATATATCTATATCTATATATATATATATATCCACATACATGGGTACATTTGTGAGTCTGTACATGTCTGTGCATAGTCTCGTAACAGATCATCTGCTAGTACTCAGCTCTTGATGGGTTTGGAACCATCTTATGATGGACTTCCGATTGTCCAATGGAGCTTATAGTTATGATGTCACCGGAATTTGATGTCTAGCCTTGGTATATTGGATCAGTTGGATCCCACGGTTTTGGTGTTACTATAATGTTTTATGGGTTTAGCCAATTTGTTGAGCGTTGTTCTCCCTGCCAGTTGTGGAATTGCCTTGCCCAGGTCAGGGAAATCCTTGGTATAAACAATGAGGAGGAGGTCAAAGCACCCGCTGAGTCCGGAGCCCGGAGCAGGTTGAAATGGGGTGATGCTTGGTGCTGGCAACCAACATTTTGTTAATGATCTGCTGGGAAACTGAGAGAACTGGATGGGTGGCCCAATACTGAACCGTGATTGCCCACTGCCTAAGGTACCATCAAAAGAAGAAGGAGCTGAAGGAACAACAAGACAGGGTCCGCATACTCCGGAAGAAGTGGCGTGGAAGCTCAACTTTTAGCCATCGCAGCACGGAGTCCATTCCATGGTGCAAGTGGTGGTGCAGCGGTGCAGCGCAACATAATCCAGAAACCTCCTGGGGTTTTTGCCTGCGGCCAAAGTGGCTGGGAGAAAGTGATGAATATGAAAACGCTGACAAAAAATGCAGTAGTTTAGGCCAATTTCCCCCTGTAAGTTGCCCCAATTGGTACAGATGGCCTTGTTATGTCATGGGCCTCGTATACTTGAAACCGTACAGGTATTCCACACATGTAGACATAGACATGGTACACATTTCGATAGTTTTGACATGCGAGTCACTAGGTTTCACTTGATCTCTGCCAAATACAATGTCATACAATCAAACTTCTTGTGCTTGTGCTTACGTATTCTTTGTGTTATTTGTGTTTGTGCCCGGTGCAGATTCTTTTGCAGGATATCAAGTCCTGTTTCACTCTTCGCAAAGGTGGGATGATCACCGCGACTTTGATGGTCTCGTCGAGAAGGTGCATCAGACAAGATTGATCAAGCTTGGTGTCGACAAGATGTGTATCAGTGTATCAGTATTGAATTAGTTTGATCGTATTCAAGTGATTTCTAGTGTGCAACAGGCAATTTCCATTTTTTTTTTGGTTTCCCGTTTTGTTGAAGATGCTATTTGGCACATGCCGTGAAGGCATTGATCCCGCGCGCTTTCTAATTTTCTTAGCCCCTTTCCCACCGCGGTGTGAGGTGCGAAATCAAATGGGCGGCCTTCACCAACTCTTCACAGGTCCTGAAGGCTGGACAAGTCGCTGTCAGGGGTAAAGATCCAAAATTGGTTGAAACCGAGAAGATACGTGTTCTGCGTTCCATTGGAATTGTTGATCTTGGGCCCTCAGCTGTTGGGTGGCTCACCAACTGATCTTGGCCGAAGGCAAGTTGGCTCAGGAGGTTATGGAAGGAGGTGGTAGCGAACAGATCTACCAACCAGAAGCTTCGGAGAAGGTCCGGGGACAGGGTTGGGGCATCATTCCAGATCTTTAGAGGCTGCCCAGCCTGCAAGCCTGAAATCATTCAGTGCAAATTTATGCAAATTTTGCATTGGCAGGCACTTCAACTGTCATATCTGTCATGGAATTCTGATGCAATTCCCCTTTTCCCATGTCTCCACATCGGTGAAGGTTAGCCCTGGCGCCAAAAATCCCCGCGGCCGTGTGCGCGGCTCCATGGCAGCGGCCAATGCGTAGGGGACTCAGTGCAGCACCCTTGGAGAGCCAAGCCGCTTTTCACATTTCTTTTTAAAGTTACAGTATTTTCTTGCTGAAGGAAATCCATTGTTATTGAAAATTATCCCGGCAAGAGACCCCAAACAGTGTGGGGGGGAGTAAAAAGAGAATGTATTATGATGATGATGATGATGATGGTGATGATGATGATGATGATGATGATGATGTGCGACCCTGCGCAGTCGAAATACGCATGAGCATTTCAGAAGAGCCATTTTGTGTGGAAATTTAGAGGAAGAGTGCCGTACGCCATGCGCGAGCCTGCGCAGTTGAAATGCACATGGACATGTCACAAGAACCATTTTGTGTGGAAATGCGCAGGGAAAAGAGTCACCCTGATGCTGGGACAGACATGCCCTTGCAATTTCCCCTGCGATTCCCTGGAGACGGTTTCGCCCCGCGATTCTGAGGCATGGAGGAAAAGGTGGTCCTGGCAAGGGCGGACGCAGGCCATGCAGCTGGGGTAGATTGGTCCCTGGGGGACGGTCATCAATTAAATGGGGGTTCCCACTATTAGACTATGGGATGGATGGCCATAAACACTATATATGGATTTACCATATATCCCATGTTTCTCCCATGGCACATGCGTTTTTGACATTCTATGACATCACTTTAAACCATATTGGACGGATTGCCCACACCTCAAAACGACCTACTGTAGACACAGTTTTTTTTTAAAAATATTCGTTTACATCTTCAGCACTGGTATATCGCAGCGAATAGCAAGGGCCTCCTGTCAAAAATGTGACAGGAAGAGCTTCAAGAGCTTGTGGAAACCTTGCCGTGCCGCAAACGGATTGCCCACTTGGCTCCAAGATGAAGCTGCGCCAACCGCTTCGCCACACTTGGCACGGGTGCGGCAGACAAGTCAGGCCATCTATGTTTCGGGCATCAGTGTCTTGGCTCGACAGGGCTGTAGGATTCATGGACCTGGGCATAGCTGGGCCTACTGGTAAATTGTTCGATTGAGATGTGGGTTCAGTTCGGGGAGAGAAGAAAAGATTGTTACTTCTTGGGAGTCTTATGACAGACAGTATCAAGTTCTTTTTTTGGGCAGCCGTTTTACCTGGAAATTGAACACGTAACCTTGCAGCATGTGTTTTGCGTCGTCTTGGATTGGTGAGTCATTTCATCAGAAGCAGCTCTTGTGAACTACATACAGCCTGACTGGATTGAATCAAAATTGTTTTGGGCCCATTGGACCTAGGCCCTGTTTGAGACCACCTTATTGCGGACATGCTGCCCATGATCTCTTTCCGATTCGTAGTTGTCTTGATCCTCTCAACCTGCAATGCAGTGCGAGACGAAGTGTATGAGGCAGGCGGTGAGATCCCCTGCGCAGCGTAAAGAGAGAATCATAATCCTTAGCACTATTTAGCACTAGTAGACCTGGTAGATGCTATATCAGCTGGCTAAGGCAATTACAACCGACTGCATTTCTTTTTGAAGCAAACTGTGATCGCACTTCAAACTGGCTTTGCTTTCCTAGTATAAAATTAGTAGCACAGGTGCACTTGGGCGCTGGGGACAGCCGAGGAGATGTCAGGCGCTGCGAAGCTGGGTACTGGGCAACCAATCCAGATTGTAAATTATCAGAAGGTATTTGCATGTGTTAGGTGTCAAGGCATGCAGGTTTTCAGTAATTTGGAACTTGCAGTCTGCTACTGCTATATCGTGCATTTGAATACCTAATCTGCATCTGCATTTTCACTTGCAGGAAAGTTATTAAAGTCACTTCTCGATTTACATACATGCATCACCGCGTTTGGACCCAGTGGGTACGTACTGGTATGCCCATTCATGTGTATGCAGGACTGCTCCAAGTGATCCACATCCTGCCATGTACTGGCCATTTGTACTACGCGATCGATCGCATCAAACGCATGGAAACTTTTAGGCAAACTGTGGTCACTGATTTTTGTAAGTATGAGAAAAGGGTGACCATCATGAGGAGTGCCTGCAGTAGTGCCGTGGTTACCTCTGGTAAGCGTAGCTGCATTCATCACCATTTTCAGCATTTTCAGCCGAAAGGTACAAACATTTGCTGCACAAAGAGAACCCAGAAGACAAGGGGCATGACAAGAACGAAAAGGATGCCAAGGGGCATGACGGCAAGGAGGAACATCACAACACGACGGAGGCAAGTGAAGACCATCACAACACGACTGAGGCAGGTGCACAGGGTCTGGGTTTGGGAGAGCCACAAAATCTTGGCATGTGCGTTTGGAAAATGCGGACTGTTTGCCCGTTAGCAGAAACCATTCATGGCCGGTAGTATTATATGTGATATGCCATGACCCTGACAGAAGTGTGGCAGCTGGCATGCACTTCCGGAGTTGCAACGGCTGTTTGGTTTGAATCTAGTTGGTACCTACGACCATCACAGGACAGGGAGCAAGGAATACCTCTCGCACCTCTCGCAACTGTATTTTCTAAATACTTGTTGTAAGTTGCCATCTCCACCCCCATCGTTGCTCCAAGCATGACATGCCTCCCCATTCAACGATTGCTGTATACATCTGTCAAACCAAAGGTGTTCTTGATCAGGCTGTGGGGGGCAAGGATGCATTCAAGGATGCTGCAGAGAACACAAAGAAAATCGATGAGAAGGTGACGAATGCTGGAGAGATGTTTCATGCCAAGTGAATGGGCTGAGTTATTTTTCCAAGACTGATGGAGCTTGATGTCGAAGAGCTTGCCTGGATGCGACGTTGGATCGTTTTTTTTCTTGGGTTGAGCTTTTACCAACCCTCTATTTGAGGCGAAAACTTGCCACATTTGATTCCGTTGACTGTGCATTAAAGTGGTACATTCTATGGTCGCTAGGTGGGAGAAGTAAAGGCCGCAACTGATCATGCGCAAGAGAAGTCAAAGAAGGTGGACAAAGACTTTTCAAAATACGTCCCTGACTCAGCCACTCCGCACCATAGTAATGTAGCATGTTGCTGGGGATGTGGATGAAATGTGACGACATCCAGCTGCATTTGTGAATTTGTGCTCAAGCATGATGAGCATTCAGTAGAAAGGCAGAACTGAGCGGCTTTCAGACCCCCCCAGGATTCCCAATTGAAAAAGCTCGACGAGATGTTGGACAAAGTGTCACAAAAGTCGTTTCGATGGCAGAAGGAGGGGCCGGCGCGAGAGGTGTTGTCTGCCAGCAGGGCAAGATGACGTTTCTTGAGGGTGCCCACAGGGTATTTCAGCGTCATTGATGCCGAATCGTCAGCTGCAGTGTCAGGAGATCATGAACGGATTGGCTGAATCTGAAGGAGAGAAGATCCTCGGATGATTAGTGAAAGGCTGTGAAATGCATCTTTCGAAAAGGTTTCGCCTGCCTGATCCTTATAGTTCTTCATACTCTGATTCTCTTGCACGGTCTCTGTTTTCGACACTCAGGTATTCTCCACTGGCCAACGCAGAGGCCACATTGTGCAAACATGTGCAAACAGTGTGTAGTAGTCAGTCTGAATCCCGCGTGTTGAACGGATCATTTCAATGAGCACATGGCACATCAGGGATGAGGGACGAAATGATCATCATCAATAACTTACTGTAATAGAATGTAATTATCATACACTCCGGGTGACTATCCTCTGCCTTGAGTTGCAACTTGCCACCATTGTGGTCAGTCACATTGACCTCAAAGCATGTGAAGCGTTTCACTCGCACCAGGGTATCCTTCGGCACGGGCAGCGTGACATGACAGGCCTCTCACGAAGATGGCGGCATGTTTAGGTCCCATTCTCCAACAGACTTAGCGTTTTTTTTTTTGGATGAACGATGTTACAATTATATATATATATATATACATATATTATATACAATTCAATTTGTGTGATATGTGATATCTGTGTTATTCTCTGCGTTTCAAAGCGGGCTGTGTCCAGAACTGGTTGAAAAGAAACACGACTTTGAGGTGACCACTGTATTTGAAGCAACTTGCATTCTTCCATTGAGAGATGATAGAGATGCACGTGGGGCTTAATATTTCTCATGCAGGGAGGATGCCGAGGGACCACGCTTGGCAGTTTAGGATACTGCCGGCTAGTGTGTGTACATGCAAAGGCCGCCCATGGTAATGCACGTGGCAGGTACCAATTCCACCCCTCCAGACAAGGCAAATCATTCCTTGTGAGCAGCCTGGCAGCACCTTGTGGTTTTGACCCAGCTTTCTGTAATTCTTCCAGAATCATTGAAAACAGCACTGAAAAGTGAAGAGCTTGAAGAGGGCATCGGCTTCAGTTTTGATTTGCCAACTGGGGTAGCTCTGAGGCCCCAGGGTGGAGCAGCACCAGAGGTGAGTGGAGTGAACCGCAATGCCATTCGAACGCGTGGAAACGAGTGGAAAATTCAGCCGGATGGTGGCGTGGGCCCCGTGGGCCAGGGCAAGCTGTCACTTTGAGATCGGAAGAATTCAACTTGCCGCATAGTGACAGCCGCTGTACCTCGAGTGAGTGGTTCCCCACGCATTGAAAGGGAGATGGGAAGAGATGATAAGAGGTAGAAGTAGTTGCTGGAGACCGCCGGGACTCACCTAAGATCACCCAAGTTGCGAAAATATGTTCACAGTTTTGAATCCAGTCAGATCGCCCCTGGCCAGGCTCAGTGGCTTGATCGGTTTTGGTGAGGCGTGGTCTCAAAGGGCTCAGCACAGCTCAACTCATTGCCAATGGACGGCTGTCATGACATATGATGAATAAAAGGGCCGGATAACCCCACAAGTCAACTTCTTCCAATAATGAGCAAGAAATGTTGTAGCGGGGACGGGGAAGGAAGGAAAGACAAAGGAGGAGGTGGAGGAAAGATGGTGTGTGACAAAGTTGTGTGT
>Ga0126342_10010659_pt1 | contig 16449 bp, 15 predicted proteins | sample Cyp1metagenome_FD_92528 | JGI IMG/M metagenome (GOLD analysis project Ga0126342, IMG submission 92528) | Coral microbial communities from Lord Howe Island, Old Settlement Bay, Australia - Cyphastrea 1 metagenome | ecosystem: Host-associated > Invertebrates > Cnidaria > Coral ... | reverse complement strand
CGTGCCATTGGGATTTGACGCTGGTCACTGCGTGTCAGTGGTACGTTGACATGGTGGAGGGCTGTAATTCATTTGGGGAATTCTTATTCCTGAAGGGTCGTTTGTGTGGAATTTGAAACCTTTGATTACGTAAAGCAACACCTTTTACAGATGGGGCAAAGGGCTTCAACCTTAAATACCTCTTCTTCCACGTCCGCTGCTGCTGTAGATCCCAAAGAAGAAGCTGCTGATCCAGAGTTCGATCTAGAGAACCCTCATGATTGCCAGCAGCTCATCATGCTGCACTTTGGATCCAGCGCCTCGAAAGATTTACCAGCAGTAGCACAGTTCTATGTCAATGAGCTTCGTCAAAAGGCGACAAAATTGGCTTCCTTGGCACTTCTCATGCAGAAGGAGTTGCTGAAGCAAGGGGTCTTGAAAAGCAAATTTGGTCGTCAGGCATGGTTTGCAGCGTGGTCCAAAAACAGAGAGGCACGATTTGTCAAGATGCCGGAGTATCTCAAATCTAAACCTTGAACTGCGGGGGCGCAGAAAATAAGATTTGTGAGCTGCTGCGACCGGTTGCACCAGAAACCAGGAACAAAGTGATGATGACATGGACGTTTCTAATTCCCATATATTCCCATAATTAGTTGTCCGGATGCATTTTTCTTGCTTTATGTTTTTAATATAAGGTGGCTAGGCTGGTGTATCCAACCCATTGAAATTTTGCAGCAAAAGACAATTCAGGAACTCCAAGATATTTGATTGTCAAATCCGTTGTGCCAATGGCCGGTTGATCAAAAAACACTATTATTTAGACCAGATGTTTGACAGAACGCAGAGGCACGACAAGATTTCAGACCCATAGGAACAAGTTTGATCAAGTTTGTTGACGGCGTTGTGCCATGGTGATTTGCTTATGCGGGGGTGACTTCTGGATTTTGTGGGGTGACTTTTTTTCCACGTTGTGCCTTGCAGTGGGGTGACTTCCGGTTAAAAGGGGTGCAAAAGGTCCAACACTCGTACCATGGCTGTGAAATTTCCAGGACATACTGGCGGTCCACTCCGCAACTGCAGAACTGTTGCTGAAACAATAAAAATTTATTCCTTTCCCCTGCACCAAAAGTAATCCTGGTTGAGTGAGTAGTGGATTTCTTCATTTTGTGGTCAAAAAAATACTATTTGGAGGGCCACCAATGGGATGGATTTGATAAGGCGTTTCGTTGCCATTACCTTCATTTCACGACCAAAAAAAATGATCAATCAATGTTTGATCGCCTCACTGTCAGTTTATTCATTGTGGTGGTTAAGCCATGTTAAGCCATCATTTTTGTCGTTTCAAACACAATTCATATTTCTTGAACCTCCATGTTGGTTGATTTCACCATCTTTGTGAGTTAAACTCAATTTTTGCTGGGCAACCCATCCATGGATCACCACTGAGGTGTGGTGATGGTGTGGCCAGTCTGGTGGTCAACCAACCTGGGCGCTATCGCGTCTCAGCACAGACTCGCACCATAGAATTTGGGTGTTACTCTCTGGTAATTTAACATAGCTATGGAAATGGTCATCTTTAATAATCTTTAAATAGGGAAATCACTTTTAAATGTGCCATTTTCAATAGCTATTTTAAATTACCAGAGATTCAATGGGACACATAACCAACATCAACCATCAATAATGGAGATTAATGCCATATGGAGGTGTCTGAAACTTGGTGTACCCACAAACCATCCATTTTAATGAGAGTTTCCATTATTAGCCATCCATTTTGGGGTATTCCCATTTTTGGACACCTCCAATGTGAACAAATCAAAGTCGAAGTTAGTGCAAAGTCGAACTAATCACATCTACTAGTAGAACAGGCGATGTGATGAGTGAATCAAATCAACGTTTTTGAAAGAATCTAGGGGATTATCATATGGTTTGGACCATACAATGGGGATATGATTCATATGAACTGGGCATGAGATGTTTTGGCAGAGTGATCTTCATGTGTTCTACATATTTTCCCCATTCTTATTGCTACATGAACATGATCATGATGATGATGATGATGACGATGACCACTATGGTATCATTAGTGCCGTTTCTATGGACGTTTGCGAATGTGATGGTCTTGGTGATGATGGCGAAGTTGTCATGCACAATGGTGCGGTGTGATTGTCATTTTCCAGTTGAATGACACATTCGGTGTATATCCGAAGTTTGGTGTATTATTACATGATTTATAGTTGATTTTCCCATAAAATCGTCCATTTATAATCATTTATAGTTGATTTATAGTTGATCATATCCGCATTTTTGGTTTCAAACCTATAGCAAGAAACTGCCGAGGCCTGTGTCTTTGCCATGCAGCTTCAGTCCAGGTGGAATATGTAAACATTTCAGGTGCCGTCGGCCCATTTTACAAAAAGGGAGGGAGGCAGATGGTGGCGGTTTTGTTGGTTCAGTTTGCTTATTTCCAGCAGACCTGCTTGAAGCTCATTTAGGTGGGGATTGGCGGGAATATGAACTTTTTTTTTTGTGAATGGCGATTGTAGTAACTCCCAAATGGAAGATGTGAAATTGCCAAATCCAATGCTGAATGGGGATAAGAATCACCATGAAAAGGATGTCTAAGAAGGACGACATGTCTTGTCCAGTAGTTGGTCCAAACCTTAGTTTCCACATGTTTGATGGCAACATGTTGGTGGCCCATCCTAGACAAACCTCTGTTACCCTCTGGTAAACTAACATAGCTATTGAAAATGGCCATAGAAATAGTGTATTTACCCATTAACAATTGTGATTTTCCATAGTTTTTTGTATGTTTACCAGAGGGTATATTGTTGGTGATCCCAATTATTCACCAGATGGTTGGTTTTTGCATACCATTGATCCGTTTTGAATCGCACGATTTGGATCTCCTTATGTTATCCCATCATATTCCCATAAGAAGATTGGTTTTACATCCCATTATCGTTTTTTTGGTGGGTTGTATCCCATGATATCTTATTTGTCCCAATTCTACCCCGATAAAATCATTGGTTCCCCACATTTTGTGTGGTCACCTCCATGATATCCCAAAAACAACCTGTCAGTTTCGCGGTCCGTAGGTTCAATGGAGTTGCTTCGTGACCGCTGCAGCCGTTTGGAGGATTTTGCTTTGATGCCAAGCCGCTCGACCTGCGGTGCTGCGCTGTGATAGGGTGGAGGGGGCAAACCTCAAAAAATGGAGGACTTAATGGGAAAATCAATGCTAAATTATGGGATAATATACCAAACTTGGAACATACACCAAGAGAAAGAAGGAAAGAAGGGGAGATCTTGTCCTCAGGCTTTGGTGCTTCGCTACCTGAGGTAGTTCAATTGCCGAATGTCAATCCCTGATGTTAACCGCCAGTGTATTAAGTTGCGTCCTCAAAACAGTGAATTTGTTCAGCTTATTAATGGCACCCCTCCCTGATAAAACTAAAATGGTCTCCTCTGGCAATCGAACATAGCTATCGAAAATCGCAATTTTTAATAGGTAAGCCATTTATAAACGGTCTATTGTTGCAATTGTCCATAGCTATGTTAAATATCCAGAGGGTAATCCATATTAATCCCACAAAAAAAAAAAACACGAGTCGTGGGTATTAACAATTAAGTACCATATTACCATTCAATAACCATAAAATTTGCCATAATTAAGCAACCAGTAACCAGTATATAACCATTAAATAACCATGAAATCTCAATAGCAACGCCTGTTCCAATGGATCCAATGGATCCAATGGCCAGGTAATGGATCCCTGATCGACATCACTGGATCGCACACGGAGACCGAGGTCGGGGCAACGACCATAGGATTATCTCCCAAGATCCATGGAATTTTATGGGAAAACCATGGGAAAACCATGGGAAAACCATGGGAAAACCATGGGAAAACCATGGGAAAATGGTGATTTATATAGTAATAGATGGTCTGGTTGGTGGTGACTGGAACATGACTGGATTATGACTTTCCCATCATATTGGGAATGGAATGTCATACTGACGAACTCATATTTTTCAAGATGGCTATTGCACCACCAACCAGATAGGATGATCTCCCAATATCCATTGTTTTTTCCATGGTTAAATCTTCGGTTCCCAAGAACTATATATGGCTGAGAAAAGTCCAATTTCACTATGGTCTATGATACGCAAATAACATCAACATTGTGGTATTCATGGCTGCTATATCCAGACATCATGTTTGGGGAACTCGCTAAAAAGGTGCCGGGAATGATAAACCCATGACTGGGAATGGTAACTCTACCACCAAACAAAAAATGGTGACTGGAGGATGGTAAACAGCGAATCCAGCACTTTCGACGATGTGCACAGCTACCAAGTTGGATAACTACACTAGGTATATTCCATCCTGAGGGGTCAAGATAAAGAACCCCTTTTTAGATGTCAGTTTTGCTTTGGGAAAAATGTGGTTTTTTTTGTAAGATTGAATCATCTAAGATGATTCTAAGGCAAGACGGGGTGGTTTTTCAGAGGTCAATCTTGCTGAAATGCGTAGTAAAATACCACCATCCACCAACCAGTCATGGCTTACTTGGAGCTGCAGTTCTAGTTCTAAGTTGTGATATGACCATGTTTATGGACGTTAGTTATATCCCAAAACTGGGTAAGAATCATTATTCCCACGCTACCCTTTTTCAAGATCACCCATACTCACCCGACAAAACGACCCTGGGACACTCCAGGAAAAGGCAGATGTCGACGATGCTTTGGGCGTGCTTGGCATGAAGGGCCTCCAGGAAAGTGGTCGCAACAGGCCGTTGGGTCTATCAATGGGGTAAAACCCCAAATAAACACATGAATGAACTGAGAAAATGAGGATAAACCATGATAAACCACATGATTTTCGGGGACCAAAAATTTACAAAGCCATTTCAACCAGCTGTGTTTTCTGTGGTATTTCCATCCTAAATCTGCTGAGATTCCAGTACGGCGGAAGGTCGGATCTCATCCTGATCTTGGGGCTGATCTCAGCGACGCTGTTGCCGGGGGCCCAGGAAATTGGGCGATCTGCGGAAGATTCTGACGAAAATGGGATGTGGATAAAAACAGTTGAACTTCGGAAAGTCGCGAAAGTCGTGAAATGTTTAGCCATGCTGAGAGCCAGAATTTTCTTGACCATTTCTTTGGATTTTGCAAAGGGATGGCACTTTGACAGATTGCAATCTGGGGCTTCAATCCTGACACAGGATCAAATCTCAGGTACTGCTGTGCCATTTTGGGCGCCTGCTGGTTCTGGCGCTATAGGCGCAGCACGGCTTCCCATGGGGCAGTGCCTGTAACGCACTTTTTTGGGGCGGTGATTCGCATTGTCTTACTCGGAGTGCTTACTATCATTGGATTGGTTTTAGGGAACATTTTAAGCGGAAAAAAAAAAAACATATTTAATGGGAAAATCGATGGTTTCCGCAGATTTTCCCAACAAAACCAATCCAATGATACTGTATACGAATCTGAGTAGTTTCAAGCCATTCGAATGGAGTGCTCAACCAGAACCATGTGGAGCCACAGAAACTCTGTGGGCCTTTCCCACTGTTGTTCCAATCTTGGCCTTGTTGCTTTGAACCTTTCCTTGTCATTGGTACTCTAGATGTGTTTCATGAAATGTTAATCCAAGAAATAAAGCATGTGGTTAGTCAAGCCGCCAAGCCAGCTTATTAACAATGATTCTTGGTGTTCCGGTGATTGAAAATCACTTGCCAAAGTGTTTGGATTCCAAACAGAACAGTCGATTCCCATTTATCAAAAGATGAAAAAATCTATTGCACCGAGCTGTCGCGACACCTCTCGCGTCAACGTCAGGTGGCGGAAACGCGGAGAATGGAGGAGGTGGGATCGGAAAGCCAACCCGGGTTTTTGTAGCTCCATAGTCATAGTGATGTTCTGTCATGGTGACAAAATAGCAATGAGAATTATGATTGTTAAAATAGCAATGATAGTAAGCCAAGAAGCAGCAATAGTCATTTTTTAATTAGAGTGCTATCGCTTTCAATGGTGTAATGCTGAGAATGATGGTGATGATAGTAATAATCCTCATAGTGGTAATCCTGGGGAATTAACTTTACCAAAATGGCAGTGTGTCAAAACCTTGTACCCCTTCTGTTCACATCAAAATAGCTGGGATTTATGGATGTTCATCCCCTAATAAACTGTATCTATAGCTATTGATCCATACCCAAATGACTGATGGCGTGGCAAGAATCCAGTTTTCCTCGACGTGTACAGCTGGCAAAGTCCACCAAGTGATACCTCTGGCGAGTCGCGCGGGCTATGTTGATGGAAGACGATCCTTTGTTCAGCAGCGAGTAGCTGAGGTTTTTCTGCAAGTTGTGTGGCACAACACTGGAAGCGTTTCCTGGCCATGTGAAAGTAATACTTTGGATTACTTTGGATGATCACGGATCACCAATTTTTTTTTGGGCCCAGTTGTAGCCCTTCCCAGATGCAAAGCTTGTGGTGAAGGTGGCGCCCATGAGAGATTTCTGCATCATGAAGCATAAACCTACGAAAAGCTGCAAGGAGAGCGCATTCTAAAGGTATGGGGCTCAAGAAAAAATGTATTTCAAAGCATGAACCAAAACTATTTTGGTCATTTGGTCCTTTCGTACCTTGGTCCTCTGGTCTTTCTGTTCCTTCTCTATCTTACCATCAAAACACTAAGCCAACCCCTAAATAAAGCAGAAAAAACCCTCTAAAAATTTAACCTAACCCTAAACAAACGATAGGGCACCAAAACAAACTTTTAAACAACCCTAAATATGACCTTAAACTGATTCTACAGAACCCCTAAAAGCATCTAAAAGCACTCTTTTAGTCATCCGGAAAATACCCGTTTTTCATCAACCGTCCGATGTACCGGCTGGCCTCTCAGAGCAGGATGGGCTCCGGGCTCTTCAAGAATTCCTTGGTCTCGCGGCGGACGATCGCCCAATGGGATGCCAAATGAACAGGGAGTTTGAGGTGTAAATGTGTTTGTCTGAAAATAATGTATACCCCCAATGATAGCCATTTAATAGGGATAATGATCATGAACCATTGGCTTTAGGGTACACTATTTTCAAACAATCCTAAATGTGTTTTAAATGTGATCCCAAGCCCCCCTGATGTTAATCAATTTATCAGTTTCGAGCTATCCCCATTTGGAGAAAATGGCCTGGAGATTGGCGATGGATGTCAGCTAGATGCAGGTTGTGAGGTTGATTCCCTGATGGTTTTAGAATGATACCATCTCAAAAAAGTGTTTGTTGAAAAAGATACTCACGTGATCTCACATGTCTCATCATTTCTCCATCATTCCAATATTGCCAAGTCAACATTTATATAATATTCCCCGTTAGATAATTGAAAAGTTTAACGTTTTTGGCCCCCTTTTTTACCAAGATTGATGTGATTTGTATCGCCATGTTTGATGGAGAATCCTGGATAATCATCTAGAAATGGGCCATGTGGCTGAGGTGGCCAAAGCCACCAAAGCTGCTTGGGAGGCCACCTGCTGACATGTCAAACCCATTTTTTGATGGGGACATGCTTGGGATATTACCAATATATACCAATAGTATGAGGATATACTGATATATCCTATGTATATTCGGATGCAATGGGGATCTGCTGGGATTAGAATCAATAATATTAAGATGTAGGATATATCTGATAAACCATAACGGCCGAAGCCTGCGACGACGCGCAGAACTTTTCGGGTTGGTGAATTATGAGAATTTATCCAGATAGCTGCAAAGATTGCTATATGCTTATAATTTATACATCAAACTATCGAAATATAGAAATAAGTCATTGGGTGAAATGACAGACATGCTAAAGACAGTGACAGGTTCAGTGCTTAGGTTGGCGCCAGCTTTTTGTGACCAAGCTGCCCGCCGGTCAGGGAAAAGCGTTCATGGATTTCTACCAAGGACAAGAAAAAAGAATAGAACTGATATGCATGCCTTCAGGGTGCGTCCCAGTTGGTTCAGGCTTTCATCCAGGATTAGACCCAATATGTGGCCCCATACTCAGCACCGCGTCAGGCTTACAATCGTACCGTCACGGAACAAGCTCAGCTAACGTGGCTTGGCACCGGCATCCCATGGTGCAGCTATGGATGCTCAATTGACGGCCAAAATATGAGCATAATGGGATGGTTTCCCACTAGATGTCAACTAAATGTTGATGAATAAATCGCCAATGCTTTGACATTTACAGTATCATCATTTGCCACCATGTTTAATACTCAAGTTTATGTCTTTGATGGTTTTTATCATTATGTGTGCTACACATTGTGCTCCAAAAAACGAAAAATGATTATAGTTTATTGAAACACCTGGTGGATTTGTTAGATTAGCATGAGATTCCCTGATGCTTGAGATTCTTATTGTTTATCTGATAATTAGTTGATCAAACCACCATTTTTCAATCGGGTTTTCAGTTGCTTAAAAGCACTGCACAGCTCAGGGAGGACGGTGACGGTGAGAACGTCGATGACCTCGTGGCGGAGCCGTTGGCGGATTTGACCTCCGTGCCACAGACGGTGGGGATCAGCCGAAGCTGTTGGTTGATGATTATTATATGGGGATGATATTATGGAATATAATAATTGTATAATTCATATGGAAGATCATAATCCCTATTTTATCATTCATATAATGATCCATATAGAATATATGTTGATTTAATGGATTTATCATTCGGACCATCAAATGGGGATGTTTAATGTATATATATATATGGATTTTCCATGAAATGAACCAACCATTTTTTGGGGGGGAGATCCTCCATCCCCCATTTATGGAAAGCCCATTATATGGGGATTAGTCAACTCAGTTATGTCCTCCAAAGCCTAATATGGAGATTATACGAAGCAATAATATATCTAGAACGGAGAATCTAGTACAAAGGACTATTATCACTTATTATACTCAGTCGGGGGCCCTGTTTACGATACTAATTAAGTTCGTTTATAATTTCAATAACTATGATTTATGATACTTATAACTATAGAATTAATGCAGACTATAACCCAACAAACATTACGTGTGGGGGGCCCACATTGTTGGGGCTTTTCTGATTGGCTGGTTAGTGAAGCTCTATACAGCATGGACGAGACATCGTCCTCGATTTTCCTATGGTACCATGGTGGTCGTCTCACCAGAGCAATGAGGTTGACCAGTGCCCTCCTTAGAGAAAGTGCCGCGGACACCGGTCCTGCGCAACCCAATGCCGATGCAGAAGACGAGTATGAACCGTCAGAGCCGCCTGAGACATACCCAGGGCTTGATCATTGGAGTCAACCTGATCCAGATCTGAGAGACCTGCGTGGTTCAGAGCGGTTTTAGAATTGGTCGGCTGCGACAGAGCCCTTCTTTGGAGTTGTTTGTAGAGCGACAGATATATCGGATGTCACAATTCCAAAACATTTTGAAACTGGCCCCCCCCCCAGAGCCTTACATACAATAGCATTCTTCAACTTCACAGCTTCACCTGACCAAGAGTTCTTGTGTGCCATGCCCTTCACACCAGAGGCACAGAGCAACCACTTGCGGCACTTGTGCTCAAGCTCTTGAAGAAATGGGACCATTGAAAACATGTGACAAAACGTGTGACCATTACGGCGCTGCTTTAAGCTTCAGTGCGAGTGCGAAAAAATAGTTTCAGCGTTGTGTGGCATTGACTTCTCGAAGATCCTCATGCCACCAGTTTGCATATTTTCTCCTTCTAGGTCCGGATACCAAGGTTCTAGTTTCCGAAGACTAGTTTCGGAATACCACTCCCAGTTTCCGAATCTCAGTTTCCGAATACCACTTCCAGTTTCCGAATCCCGGTTTCCGAATACCACTCGCCAGTTTCCGAATACCACCGTAACCGGTTAGTGATTTATGGATTTACTGGGAGTTCGCCATCCATTAGTTCATGATTTTGAAGGAGACTTTAATTTGGACCATCGTCAGTAACACGGATTTTAAGTGAGTTTTAAATATCAAACCTGCCATTGATGATACTTGCAGGTACAGTTGCGGTAATGGAAATGGGTGGCAAACCTCCATAAGTTGGTATATGGGGCCCCTATAACTGTAGCAATATATTCACCTATGACTAGAGCTGCACCCCAAGTTTTGGGAGTTCTTACCATCAAGTCATCACCAAGTCAATGGGAATTCCAGGATCCTAAAATGGAGGTACTGTACCATATAAAGCCATATTTTGGGTGTGTCTTCTCTTACATAGCCCTTACATAGGCCCTATATATGGTAGGTACCTCCAATAAATCGGCACCTGAAGTGGCCATTGACCAAGTATGAAGTTTTGATTGGGTGTTTAAGGGTTGACCATCAACGGTGCTCTCACCTGGAGCTGACAATCGTCGGGCTTTTACTGGCGGTTTAACCATCGAGCTGTTGGGGTTTTATGATGATATGGGATATCATGAGATGATTTGTGAGAATCTAGAAATTAAATTCAGCGGTTTCGAAAGCCCTTAAAAAAAGATAGATCTGATGTAGATAGAAAATAAGGGATTCTATCTGTCAAAATGTGGTATATGATTAAGAAATGATGGTTGGTTGATGGTTTGCTTAAGGATCTTGGGCTAGTATCCCAAAAAAAACAGGAATTATCACAATCCATGGGAATCCGAACGCTGAATCCTGGGCGTCGATGGAAAGTATGTCCCACCAGTCGATGGTTTTTTGGGAAATGTGAAGACCTCTATCTGTTTCTGGTGGATTGTAAAAGCTGCATCTTAATCTTCCTTACTGTAGAGAATTTTCCTTGAAATAGCTCGATCATTTCCCAAGTGTGGCTTTTTGAACATACTTGGATTTGTGTTGGAATTTAATACCCATTGGTAATTTGACATCATCAAATTTATGGAACAGCACCCTTCAAATTTAGGTAAATCATCGAACTAAGTGGGTCGTTTTACAGTTCGCAAACTATGAAATTACCGGAAGGTAATCCATATGAATAGCATGATTCACTATTCGTGGATACCCATGAAGTCGCATTGCAGTCCCATGAAATAAACCATAACAAATACCCCCATGACATCCAATCTGTTTATCTGTTTGGTGGGTGAACACCCTTCTTGCATGGGTGGCAGGGCACCCTGACCCCACCGGGCACTGGCGTGTCGCTGAAGAGTGGCAGTTCCATGCTGCTCGGTGGAAGTTGTGGCCCACTGGGTGTCCCATTGCCATGATTACCAAAAGGTACCTAAGGTTACCCCTACATGCACCATCATTTCTAGTGACCTCACGGTGACATCGTTGACTGCTACATGGGTCCGAAAGTGGGGGATACTCTCAAGTTCGAAGAATTTTATGGGGACGATGATCAAGCATGATGACAGGTGTACCCTGCTTTCACACCCACAGTATGTCGGGTGAAATCCAAATTTTGGCAGATGAAATTCTGACCAAAGTTTTTTAGATATACTGGTATTTGCTACCCTCTGGTAAACGTTTACAAAAAAACATGGAAAATCACCATGCTATTAATGGGAAAACTCACTATTTCGACTGGGTCATTTTCTATGTCGCAAACTGTTGACTTAACCAGAGGCTACATGATCCACCATCCCCCACAGCTGCGCTGAGGCACAGTTCCTCTACCAGTAGCACCCGCGCTACCACACCAGGTGCCGACGGATATGGGTTTAGCTACCAGAAAATTTAGGTTGATGATGGGTCACCGATGAAGCTGCAGGCTTCAAACATGTTCCTACTTGGTTCAAAAATAAAAATAAAATCATGGCCAGAAAATCTTGGACAATTGATGCCAAAACCTGGACTTATACTGTTTTGATGGTGCTTGTAAACGAATCCAATATGGGAATCCCCAGCAAAGATGACCAGATGAGCCATTCTACCAACACCGGGGGAAATTGGTTTACACCCCAGAAAAATCACATGAACCTGTCATGAAACAATGAAACCTTCAAACTTGGGCCTTGAAAATGATGAAAACCCAATGGCACACGGCCAATTTGTTGACCAAACTGGTCACCAGAGATTCGGTCACCAGGCAATCATCCTTCGCTCCTGAAGGCTGATGGATGGATTGGGAAACTGATAAAGGTTTTATGAAGCCTCTTGGGAATCGTCTCTGGATCACTGATAGCCACAAACCAAGGCCCAGGAATCAGGAAGTCGGCTTTGATGTTTATGAATTGTCCACATGATGCAATGATCTCAAGGATGAATTAGATCACAGATCAGTAGCTTGTATCGATGTAGCAGCGGATCAGGGCATGACCCATTCCCGGGCATGGATGGGAACATTTGCGAGTGAAACTCATTTTTGTTCACGGGTAAAATCATGTCAAGACCCGGTGTTTCCTCCAGATGTCCCCTTAAATCCAGCCATTGATGCATGGGCATGTACTTCGCCTGAAATAGGCCTCGTATGTTCAGTTGCTTCAAAAAAACGCACGCTGTGATATTTGTGGGAGCCGTTAGTTTCATTGCTTGACTTGCTGGAATGATGAAAATTACATGTGTAGTGCCAAAATGCTCGCTGTGGGCATGTTGCACTTTTGCTTAACTGGTGCATTGGGATGTTGAACTTCTCCAGTAAAACATGGAAGGGGAAAAGCAATAAAAACAAACATTCCCCAAAGATTGTCAAGACATGTCAAAACTATCTGCAACCAACTTAAGAATTACATTCATCATGTAGGTCTTATCATCTACAAGTGCTGGCTTTTACGCCACATGTTGGAGACCCTCCACCGTTTGCCATGCCAGGTGGCGTTGAATCGGGACAGCTTGGGATGGGAAGGGTGGTTTCATGCATGAAACTCATCAAAAATGATGGGAAAAACATTGGGATTTCATGGGTGAGCCCGTTTGATCCACCATGGATTGTTGATGATTGTTGATGTGGGGAATCCCAAAATGACCATTGGGGTTGGTTTTTCGATGCTTTTCATGCGGCCAACCGGCCAGGAATGCAGGCTTTGCATCCGGATTCCCATGTAGTAGCAATAGTTAATAGATGTTAATAGTAAGATAAACCTATAACAATGTTAATGTTAATAGATGTTAATGTTAATAGATGTTAATAGATGTTAATAGTTAATAGATGTTAATAGCAACAATCGCAATAACACCCATAAAAGACTGATAGCAATAGACCGTACACACCGTAATGACAATCATGAATAGATCACGGGCATAGTCAGTAATAGCATAAATGCATAAACCTTCGTGAAAAGAAGAAGCACAATACGATGAGTATGTAAGAACAAGAATCAAATAGTATCTAATAGGAACGATAGTACTGACAACAACAACCAATTTAATTATTAGTATGATTCTCTACAACTATTAACTATGTAATAATAACAACCAAATAGGTAGTGTCTTGCTATAATTAAAGTATCAATAGATTGCATGGACAAATTTGAGATCGGGCTTGGTGCTCCGCAGGACGTGCATCGCCCCGTGTCTCCCAAGATGGGCGGCTCCTTTTTGGACCTGCCTTTGGCGGGCAAAGGTGCGGGATCTGGTGGAGATTGGCTCAACTACATGTCGGATTATGCTAATCCCCAATATCAGAAATGTTGGAATTGTTAAACATAAATAGTGGTTTGAAGATGCTTTCACCGGCAAAAATTTTGTTGAAGCAAAGTTGGCTTAGGATGGGTATGAACAAGTAGTTGAAGAATTTATGCCGGATTTAACCATGAGCAATGGGACGTCATGGGTATATGCTGATTTTTCAATGACCAATCACCTTGTTGGCAGTTTCAAATATGTTTGTTATGGAGCCCATTTCCAGTACAATGGGATGATCGAAATTCAATGTGCGTTCTTGGCGACCGCCCAAAAGTTCACGAAACTGGCAACTCAGGGGTGGGTTTTCACAGCTTGAAGGGGATATGTTTGATTCAGCCTCAATTTTGAGTTGATGTTTCACGTTTTCAGTTTTCAAACTGAAAACGTGATTGGTCATTTAACACCAGCATATTCCCATGATATCCACATTTGATGAAAACTCCAGTGTTCTCTGAAAAAAAGTCGCCAGGCACCCGTTCGGCCACCGCCAGCCCCTCGCGGCCCTGCACGGCCAACACGGTGTTGACCATCGCCGAAGAGCCAGGCCGGGAAGGACATGGTTTTTCCCAACGGAAAATGGTGGGTTTAAGCCATGCTTAAGCCATGCTTAAGCCATGTTAATCACGACAAATGGTCGGTAGCATCCTGAAGAATTGTAAATGGTTGAATCACTAAAGGAATGGCAAAAAGTCACCAGAAGCACAAAGAAAATTAATGTGGTCTGACCAATTTGCAAAGTTTGGGGTCCCAATTTTCAGCAAAGAGCCAGGTTTTACCAACGGCGGTCTGACATCATTGGGTTTATCCCATTTTGGGTTTTGCCAAAGCTCACCCGGCGTAAAAGTGGCGTAAGCGATGTAACCCCTTTGATTTAGCCATCAGGATACCATCATCTTTGGACGAGAAAATTGAATTTCTTCAAATTTTGGGACCCAAAAAGTGCAAAATGGAGTACCTTCGATAGTCCTAGTTTGTGCTTTCAAACATGGTTTTTCCCTCTATTTGGGATGCTTGAGCCAATTGACTTATGGGCACCCATTCTGTATTTTTTGGACGAACAACTAACAGAAGTTTGAACTATCAAGGTTTGGGCTTTCAAACAAGCAAAATTTGGAGTTTAGCAACAAGATTTGAAGGTTTTATCAACAAGCAATTCAGGTGTGGGTGCAAAAAGGGATTCTAATAGAAAGCTGAGGATTTACCCACAAAAAAAAAGTCGTGGTTGCGCATCAAAAATGCAATGAACACTTAATTATTTAGGTTTTCTCACCTGAAAATTTCGGAGAAAGCAAGAAACGGAAGTTTTTTAGTATACGAAATACCCTCTGGTGAACTAACATAGCAATGGAAAATCACCATTTTTAATGGGAAAATCCACTATAAATCACCATTTTCAATAGCTATGTTAGTTCACCAGAGGGTAAATGGCTCTGCACCATCAGATGAGGTTCCGGCCGTTTCAGGGATCCAAAACTTGGCACTGTCATCCCCGTCAGTTCCCCCGTCGCAAGTGACTCGCAAGTATTGCGGAGTGAGGCTCTGAAGTGAAGCAAGCGCAGATCTCAGCTGGGGGGTCTGAAAAAACACAAAGATGTGTGGAAACAGTGCAAAAACCGAGAATGAAATCGACAAAGATGCACTATAAGAGACAAGGATCTGCCAGAACTAGGAGACCTTTCGCAGAAATGTATCAAAAGAAGTGGCGTGAAGATAGGTATATTGGTGGCAAAACCATTGGTGCCTTGTGAAAAAAATGAACAGAAATGACCAGATTTGTTCATTTGGCTCAGCATTTTTCTTTTGACCAGCCATGCGCCGGCCCATCTTTGTCTGATCGCTATTAGGTCAGTTCAATCCATATGGATACCCTTTGGTAATTTAACGTAGCTATTGAAAATTGCCATTAATAGTGGATCTACCCATTAAACATGGTGATTTTCCATAGTTATGCTCGTTTACGAGAGGGTATCCATCCTCTTGTGTGAAACCACCGTGGCTGGATGGGAATCCATGGCACTTCCTCATCCCGGCGGTGTTTTCCAGGAAACTCCACGCGATGCCGCCTCTGACCATGGATCAGGCGTGGATAAATCGACAGTGGACAACAGCCAAGCCCCGCAAATGCATCGATCTGAAAATGGCGGCAAACCAGAAAGGCCAACTTAATGATGAAAATATGGAGTAACTATGGGGAAATGAAGAAAAACCCATGGATTTGGGGGGCATCCTTTTTTCAGACACACCCCAATCATAGGGAGAGTGTTGGGATGTTGGGAGAGCTTGGTTTCTCCGAAACGTGTTCATTTGGGGGGGTTCAGATTGAAATTCAGCGGCTGCCATGGATTGATCCGGTTGAATCGATGGATACCTGACATGTGCAGTTTGGCTCGAAATGTGTTGGAACTTCTGAAGTGCGACTTTTGTGACTAGATGCTTCAAGTAAATGTGGCTTTGCCCAGTGGAAAAAGGAAACACCTTGCAGTTCCAGAGTCCTCCAAAGTCCGGGACTTGCAAGTTCTAGCCCAGGAGTCCTTTGGACTCCGCTTCTTGAGGCTGGTGAACGTCCAAGGTCAAGCCTTCAAAGACCCCACCAAAACTTTGCAAATTGTAGGGATTGAAGAGGGAAGCGACCTGACTGCAGTGGCACAAGAAGAAAGAAAACTGTCAGCAACAGCAGAAGCCTTTGCCTTGTGGTACCGCGGAGCTCACAGGATCATTACATGGGGCAACCCAGTTTTTGGTGGTAACAGCTCTACAGTCCAAGAGAAGCTTAGGAATGTGCAGCAGGTTCAGGCCGCAGCCAGTGCATTTGCTGCCATTCTGGCAGATGGCTCTGTTGTGACGTGGGGCAATCCATACGGTGGTGGTGATAGCTCTG
>Ga0126342_10010658_pt1 | contig 16450 bp, 14 predicted proteins | sample Cyp1metagenome_FD_92528 | JGI IMG/M metagenome (GOLD analysis project Ga0126342, IMG submission 92528) | Coral microbial communities from Lord Howe Island, Old Settlement Bay, Australia - Cyphastrea 1 metagenome | ecosystem: Host-associated > Invertebrates > Cnidaria > Coral ... | reverse complement strand
TCTTTGACTAACTCTTTCCCTGACTAACTCTTTCTTTGACTAACTCTTTCTTTGACTAACTGTTTCTTTGCTAACTCTTTCCCTCACTAACTCTTTCTTTGACTAACTCTTTCCCTGACCTGCTAAAAGTCCGTAACACGGAAGTTTCTCCCCCTAAACTTCCTTTGATAAATATTATATATCAATAATATCCGAATGTTCAGTGAATCCCCCAATTTTGGACAACATCAACGTTTACCATTCTCTGCCACTTGTCCCCCCTGGCCACCGTGTACCGTTTTCTTTTGCACCTGCCAAGTGCCACTTAGGCAGCGCAGGTGTCCAGTGTGAGAAAAGGCGTTGCTGCAGTTGAAGGGGCAAACGACCTCAGCATCTGCAGCACTATAAAGGACCACCTGCCATAGAGGACACTTTCGAGATTTTAGCCCCCAACAAATGAGGTTGTCAGGGGGAACATTGGGATCTCAGCATATGCTAAGTATCTAAGCAACAAAACTAACAATTTTGACACGTTCATGCAACTTGACACCATGATACTTCGCAACGCCCACCAAGACAATAGATTCTCAATGGGAGATTCACCCTAGTTTTGGGTGTGCTGCATTAGAGTTGCTACAGGCAAATATGATAGTGCCAGCTATAAACCCACGACATATGTTGTTTGTATCACAATTTGGGTCAGTTACGTACCCATTGGCTTTGGACCCTAACTACCAGCTAATGCATGCTAATGCAACGTAATATTGTGAAAACCTTGGCAATATCCCCATCACGATTTGTTAGTTAACCGTTAACCCCAAAACAATTCCAAAGCGGTGGGAAGCTGGTGAACATAACCCCAAATGAATAAATTCGTTTTTTTCCCTATTGAATTTTGGGCCACCATCAAGCAACCCATGCAAAATTCATCCCTGAGCGCCAATACGCCCTCACCAGTGGCCGATCCGCAGTCCTGCCGGGTGGAAATCGGGAAATGACATGGGAAATGGGCCCGCTATGATCTTAGCACGCAATTCAGGCAAAATGCAGAATACAACCAAAACCTACCAGATCTCTCAAAACTATACAATCTGTTCTCTTTTGCGACGCATGCCCGGTGATCAGGGCATTTTCTCATACCTCCTGGCCTGTGCAAATCATGGCAACAGTGGGCAAATTCTGCTGCAGAGTGCACGTGCAGGTAGTTCAAAAAGAATGTCATGGATAGTTCCGACAAGCCTGCGTTACACAGTAAACTCGCACGCAAAAACATTGGAGGTTTTGGTGGCTGCCCAAAACCCCATGTATAATGGAGCTTCGATCATTTGTTCTTCGTTCCATCCCCCACTCTTGTGGGTTCATCCAATAAACTGCTCATTATCCCGGCGAGAGGCCCCAAACAGTGTTGCAAGGAACGTGTAGAAGAGATGCCTGGTTTAATTCTGCAAGTTCGCTTTGTGAAGATCTCTGTGGAAGATCGTCTGCAAGATCTCCTTGGCAGGTTCTCTGTAGAAGCTGCTGTGCAAGATCCCTTTGTAAGGCTATCTGCTATCTGTACAAGGTGTCTATAAGAAATCTCAACAGAAGATCTTTGGAAGAGATCTCAAAATAAGATCAGCTCTCTAAAAGATATCTCTGAGCAAGATCTCTGTTCTCTTCACCAAATCTCTGTACAAGATCTCTATAAGAGGCCTCTCGGCAGGATCTCCGTACAAGATCTCTACAAGAGCTCTCTGTACAAGATCTCTATATGTCTATAAGAGGTCTCTTGTCAAGATCTCTGCGCAAGCTCTCTAAAAAGAAACCTCCTTGTCACGATCCCTGCACAAGATCTCCTTGATTATCAAAATGAGCACCGCACCACCACAAGAGCGATCTGACACGGCCAAGAGACGGTTGCGCGAGCAATCTCAAAACGAGCGCCGCACCATAGCTAGAGCGATCTGACAGGCCCAAAGTGCTGAGAGGGTTGTGCAAAGGATCCCAATTTCGCGCTGTGCCACACCGAGCGCGATCCGACATGCACAAAGTGACGAAAGGGTTGCGCGAGAGGTCTCCGCGACACCGGGTTTGCGCGAGCCTGCGCAGTCGAAATGCACATGGACATCTCACGAGGGCACGTTTGTGCTGTAATGGTCACCAAATTTGCCGGACACGGATGAGACCACCTCGAATGAACACCCAGCCTTAACAGCTACCGTAAGAACTCCAAGTGTGGCCACACTATTTGGGGAAAACATGGAAAAACCAAACTCTTGCCCACAAGTATATCCCCCTGTTTGGTGGTGAATATTACAATCTTAACTCCAGCTGTTTGCTTCCTGTATGAATCCCACTTGTTGTTGGCACCCCCCGATATTTCCTCGTCCAATCCACAGTTCTCCACGCCTGCACTGCCTCGTTGGGCAGAAGCCCTGCGAGAGGGACTTGAGGACCTCAGCAAAGCCCGGAAGTTTGGTAAAAGAGGGAGATGCTGGATTTTGATGTATTTTTGCCATATTCATGTATCTCTAGATATCTATATCTTTATATCCGTGAAAATTGGGGGGACTTGGCTCAAACTGAAAATTTCATTGTGGGTTTTAAGGTTGAAGGTGTGAATTTGATCCAACATGACCAGCAAGAAGGGGGATATATAATTACAAATCATGTGGGATTTGAACATTGAAATGCTGTGTGTGCCAAGAGTAACAAACAAAGCTTTGTTTGTGGAAGTCGGGTCAAACATGCCCAGCACCAGGGCAGAGGATATCTACCATCCAGTCATACGCTCAATCATAAGCCCTCCTTTGACTAGACAAATGGTCGATGCTTCAACTTTGGAACTGCAACAACCTATCATTTGACAGTGTTTTCCAGTCATGGATCCACATTTTTAGGAGTGATGTGAATCACAAGCCCAGGTGGAAGCAAAACAACTCCATGGTGCTGATCCCCAAATTCGACCGCTATCTCCTGGGGGTCATGATCTGAGCACCCCCCACACTGTGCAGCGGCTTTCGATGCAAAAAAGAGACCGCAAAGAAGAACAAGTCGCATCTGGGCAGATGGGCTGTAGGCATTCACCAATCAACGTTATATGGAAGCATCATCAATCACAGATACAAACATGTTCCATTCAGCATGTACATAGACACATCATATATGCATCCAGTATTATATATACACACTATACCTTATGTCAATCATAAACCTGTACAAAGTAACGATTCATCGAATTGACTGTTCGCATTTCCACATGTGACAAAGACCCATGTGATGTCATGCAAATGTGGTAAACATAATCTTCCCTAGCAATCCCCAGTATAAGTAAGCGGCCAAGGACTTTTCGTGCTCTTCAGGCCATTGTTCCCACTTGGGACTTGGGTGCCAGGAAGCTATCAGTGATGGGCCATCCTTATAAACCCCCATTTTCAATGTTGAAACCATGGACCTGCCAAGTAGCTGAACAAATGAAACCCATGTTCTTTTGGGATTCAAACAGAATTGGAGGCTGCGATGAGGACCCGAAAACAACAGACCAGCCTATCCAGCAGTTTTATTCACCGTTGGATTGAAGATTTGCTCCATTTCCCAATAGAAATTGCACCACAACCTGCCACCAGCCGTCCCCCACATGGCCTATGGGTGAAACATGCTCAAACCTTTGCATCTGTCCATGTTTCGGACAGGCAAAGGTGCCGAAAAAAAACATATGGGTTCCTTATGGTTCCTTAATGGTTCCTACGTCGTGGGTCTGGGTCAAGTCATTGGGCTCACGGTGGTTTCAACATGGACAGGGGGGATGTCGTGGTCACTGTGGGGAACTCCCATATGCTGAGCCAAAAGCCACGCGGATCAGAACGGGTTCAGCGGATATATATTTGGAGAGAGAAGGAGAGAGCTCATGAGAAGGTATTCTCTTTAGTTTCACCAAAGTAAAAACGAAACCAACCATGATGATTGAACTTATATACCCCTTACTGAGATAATCTGTCATTTGAAGATTCACGCATTAAGCAAACACTCACCCAGGGCGAGCATTTCTGGGAATACTGTATCATGCGCCATTGACATAAGGCACCCAAGAAATCAAATACCCAGCTCCATGTTCGGATCTTTACTTTGGGCCCATTGGGATTGGAACGGCACATGTACATCAACCATAGCTATAACAAATGCTGTACCCCAATCCATGGACGCCTCCTCCGAACATGAGGGATTAGGCATAACACACCCCAGCAAGCAGCTCGCATTTTCAAACGCGGTAGAAAAATTGCGAAACAGGCATTTGGATCCCTGAAGTTGGTCAAGACTCACTTGGCGCCGTTGTTTTGCCATATCTTCCAGTCAGAATTATAAATGGCTAAAACCATTGGTTCAAATCACCAGCTGGCGAACTCCAGGGATCCCAGCAGGCCGCAGCTGATTTTTCCAATCAGATCCTTCATCTGGATCCCTTAAGGGTGCTGCACTTCATGGCATTGATGTTGGCCATGAAATTGCAATCACCGTCGGCCATCTTCAGTTGCTTTGAGGTATCCAGATTGATGTCATTTGTGGCCGTTCTTGAGATGAAAATCAAGAAATTGTCCAACATCAAATATAGCATATCCTCCTTCCTCTTACTGGTTTGGGCAGTGTTGAATCACCACTTCTGCTGATTCAAAGCCTTATTTTTGCAAGTTACATCATATGAAATCATGATTTCCATCCATTTCTGGTGGTCAATTCTTGGATTTTAGATCTACTGGTGGTAATTTTCCATCCATTTCTCCTATTTTCTCCTTGTACTTCCCAAATTTTAGGTGTCTTTAAGGGTGATTTTTCCAGACCGGCTCGGCAGCGGCTTCACGCAGACACCAGCGTCTTGGACACTTCCGTGGCGGCCTATGGAGCCACCAGAAGTGGGAACAGAACAGTGGGAGTGATAGCGAAATAAACAAGAATCCCATACACTATGTATATATATATAAAATTATAGATACACAATACTGTATATATATATATCAATATAATGAAAAAACATGTATACACACACATATGTATACTGTATATATATATATGTATACATACAGCAATTAGAGACTACAGATATCTGAGATATCTATCCCTTGCTACGTAAGATAGTAAAAATCCACGTGACCCCGCCTGGCGACCCCAGGCGTCTGCATCCACGATGTCATCCAGACTGGGAGTGTCCACTACCTGCGTGGGCTGTGACATGTCGGATTCTCCCGGTGAAAAATCTGAAAATGGCAATTGATCTTGCAAAAATGAGGATCATCCCTGATAATCCAGAATTTTCCATTCTCATCCGTCTTCTGGGGACACAATCGTTTTGTCATATGGGGCAGTTTCCGTGCCATGCTTGAGTATTGAGCAGCACCGAACTTCCCAGTTCCTTCTGATACCTGCAGAACCTGGAAGGCTCCAACGAAGCAAGCTGATGCTTGGAGTGTATTCCCAGGGACATCCTCCAAGAGGAAAAAAACCACATCACCAGCCATGATACCTGCTGTCTTGGATATATCCAGTTTTTTCTGTGGTTGTATTCCATGTTACGCAACAAATTCACACTTCGCCTGAACCTCCCTATTTCACGATCTTTTGCCCACATGGCGCCGTCGGCGGTACTGTACACGACAGCAGCGGCGACACCCTGAGGGTGAGAGAGCATGTTCATGTCGAGGGAAGAAACTTGATGGCACCCAAGACTCTTTTTGGTTTGTTTGTTTGACGCTGTTTGGTAGAATGTAAACACCATGCAATCATCCAAGTTGGAATATATTGATGATGAAAGGTTTCCGCACCAGCCTGTGAACAAACATAGCCAATCTATGTCAATCTTGTAGTCTTGTAGGGCTTTTCCTGTCGTTTCGTGCCCCTAAAAGGTTCCAACTTGATTGGGTTGTCCTATTAGGGATAAGCTTCTAAGTCGGATGGCAAACAGATTTCAGATCATTTCGATAATTCCAACTTTCCCCAATCCAATCACACTCTCTCCAAGAGCAGCTTGCATTATCCGGGTCTCACACTCGCAACGAATTTCGCAAATTTACTTCATGCATTAAATTGACTCTCCAGCCAGAAACAAAGCAGCAAACACAAATACACATCAAACATGTCTACCATGGATACTATATTTTTTTGGCTGGAACCATCCCCTTTCCAACTTGAAACCCATCAAACTCTAAATAAAAAATCGCACACCAAACAAACAACCATAAATCACTTACCAGTCATGATCCGTGGGATGATCCTCCAATTGGCTGCGGCCTTGCCGTTGGCGCCACGTCTTGGGGCTCCGGAGCCCCGGTAGCGCCACGGCGCCCGACGCCGATGATCACAAGAGCGGCGAGTTCTCGCAGCTCATCACATCACCGAGGCGTCCGATGGATGGGATGGGCAACTGTGGAAGGTGACGTTTCGTTTCTTTTTTGTTTGCTTACTACGGTTACTACGGTGACTACGGTTACTGTCGGATAATGTATGATCAGGTTCCATAGATCAGCCATGTAGATGGCACATGAGCCATGTAGATGGCATATATAGTGCATACAATATATATATATATGTGAACTTATTGTGGGTGGCGACCCATGTTTCTTTTATAGCCACTATGTGGATGAGCCATGATCAAAACATGGGATTAATGGGAGGTAACCATTCCCACGGGAATCCTGGAGCGGGTACCCTCCCTATGGATGACCATCTCCCAATGGGAAAGATGACCGCGTTGATGGTGGCACATATGACAGATCTGTGATATCTTCATATATGTATATATAATATGTATATATATACACATATATATATAGATAGGTGTTGTTAGGTGTGGAAATGTGTGGAATAGTTAGTCATAGTTGAGGTGTAGAAAAACATGAAAAGAACAAACTAGGTGTCATTGATACATGGCATCATCCCATAGCGAACCGCGCCAAACGTTGACAGCTGGGCCAAAAAACTGAGAGTTCACTGGACCATACTGTACCTCTACCAGAAAAGTGAGAAATCACACTTCAAATTTAGACTTTTGTCACTTGTCACTACCCAAACTACACCAGACCAAAAGATCGTCAAAGGAAGATCCAGTGACCTCTGCGAAAAGTGCGGCTTTCTTAGCTCATCTCTTCTGAGTTTGTCCAGCTATCCAGCCATTGGAAGTATGAGGGCAACTTGGATCTCCGCAGCATGATTGTTGCCATCACCCCAAAGACAATGCAACATCTCAAAAAACCACCTGGGATAGTCTCCCTGAGCACACAAGATAGTATATGCAGACATACATACGTAAAAATAATAGGTACTACACAAAAAACATAGTTAGAAACCGTGCTATATATAAATTATATTTTGTTAGATTATATTATATCATATCAAATTATTAAACTAAAATATATTATATCAAATTATACTATATTAAAATATAATATATTATATTATATATCATAAAAAATATTATATCGTATATTATATTATATATTATATTATATTATATATTATATATTATATTATATATTATATTATATTATATTCAATATTTTATTATATTATATTATATACTTAAATTATATTTAGTTACATTTTATATCATATCATATATTAAATATATATATATATATATGTAGAATACAATTGCATACAATTATATAATCTAGATTACTATAGACATTATACTGTAAAAATCAGTGCTGGGAAAACTCTGACTGAGGACCGCCACCGGCACAGCACTGTGCAAACCATGTCGGCCCCTTTTTCTGGTGCCAAAGGCATGGCCAAGGCAATGTTCGGAGTATTCAAAAATATTCAAAATATATGGCTGGTGGGTCTGGATATCATTTCTTCATGGCTTTTGGGATGGAGTTGGAATCTTGATCGTTTGCAAGTCTCGCCTTTCTCTGAACGACTTGTTTGTCTTGCCCTTGCAGCTTCAAAGGGCATCAATCTGTACAAGCTGCAGAAAGCGGTAGAAAGGTTTGCAGCAGAAATTGTTTGGTCAGCTGGATGCATCTTCCCAAGTCGGGGACGAGCAATAAGATTAAGCCAAGCAAGTTTTGAATTATGCTAGCAAATGGTTGTTTCATCCCCCAGTCAAACGTCTTAGCTGAGGTCATGTTGAATCCACACATTTGTTGAGAAACTGCGCTTTTTGTGCAGCAAACCTGACACATGTCCAATCTGTACATCCAGGACAATCTGCCCAGGTCAAAACCAGTTCCAACTCGGCACCATGTCACTTTAAGATGCAAATCTTTGCCTGGCAACAGCCACTTTGTTTATGGACCTTCACTTTCGTTCATGTCTATCTACATCTATCTACATGTCCTAGTGATTGCCACATTGGTAAGGTTATATCATGTTATATCAAATCAATGAAGTCTTCAAACCCTTCATCCTGTCATAATTGTAATCGCTTCATTCGGGCTGAAATGTGGTCAATCATCATGCAATCATCTCTTGTGTGATCTCCATATGTATCAGTGTATGAGACGATCTTTCAGGCAGCTTGGTCGGCGATATTTCATCATAGCTCCACCAAATGGATGGGCATGGCCAGGTTTTCCATTTTAGCGTAACTAATTAGCACAATTATCACAGTATCTCTTTGTTGGTCTCCCAGCATCCAAACCATCCGTTGACACCTCAGGCAGAAGCACGTCGTCGCGTTGCGGCCGGGACACCTTTTCGCGGGCACCTGTCAGCTTGGCGCATCGCAAGATGCTTTGATGTGGGGCGGTTACAAGGGGATAGATAGATGGATAGATTGATGGATGGATGGATGGATGGATGCGATATAGAATAATTATTCTACACAGGTCCTTCGATGAACTTTTAAAGGCATGACACGTGAATGTTGACCTTGTTGGCATCACGGGCATGGAAGATAAAGCTTGTTGCAAACCAACCGTGGATTATAAACTGCGACGGCAAAGGTATGGAGTTTGCATGGTCACACTAAGGTATTTATCCACATCTGGTGCTATATGTCAACACAGCAGTACTTCTGTGTTTGTAGCCTGTTGCAAGTGCCGGTGTAAGTCTGGTGCACATGTTCCAAAGCTGACTACGCCTTCCTGCAATGCTTATTGCCACTACTCCATTAATACAGGGGCAGAAATCACCCCCATTCAACCACTGACAAGTTCCTTTACCCAAACTATTGGTTATTGAAGTCCCCATTTCCAATACTTAAATCATCTCAATCAAACCTTCGTTGTTGGCTGCTTGATTATCTTTATTCCTAGGTTTCCTTTGTATCCTTGTAAAATCACAATTGTAGCATATTTTGGTATGTCAAATCCTCGGTTTTGGGATTTCCCCTTCAGCCAAAGGACACGGTGGTGCTTCTCCGTCGAGGCTCCTCCTTCGTCAAACCTGGTGCCCGACGAGTGAAACAAAAGGATTTAGGCATTGAAAGGATAGGTATCTTAGAATATCTTAGAACAACTATCTTAGAATTCCTGGAATATTTTGGAAATCTTGGAATATCTCAGATGCAACTAGATATATCTTTACCAATACCACCTATGGATCATTTATGATTGTCATATCTTTTCGAATATTGACAACAATTATCAATACACGGCCCCACCAACTAAACGGTCCCAAACACACCATGGGGCAACTTTCCTGTACGCACTTCTTCACCTAACTCGGGAGCTAAAACACTGTTGCCCACGCGCGAAAGTGTGTCAAGATCTTGGGTATCTCAAAAACTGCTGCTTTCAATCTAGAATCGCTTGAATCATCTGCAAGTAGATCAAGAACCCCCGCCCTCTTGAAAAGGCGGTCTCATATCGTCCAGTTTATTACGCGCTCAAACATTATGCGGGTTTCCAGTCTTTCACACCATTTTTTCCCAGGCGTTGTGCCCGAAACACTTTGTGGAAAGTGCAGGTAGGGCAGGGGCACACATGCTCATGGTCTCCAATAACATGCATACTGCATACAAGCCAACATTGGGATGCCCAACGTCAAAACAAGTCGGCCATCTTTAAGCTTCAAGCTCTTTATTTCTTGGACGAAGCACGTGCTCACATTGCGCATGCCAGTAATCATGTCTGCACGTACTGCATACCCATTGCATCTCTTTATTCACAATAATGAGCAGTTTTGATAGGTTGCGTTTGCATTTCTGTTGGTTCTTATATGATTGATCGACAATGTCTGCGTATGATACCTACCTATACGTAGTAATAATACCTGACTATATGATCGATTGCTACAATTAGACTCAATTAGTCTTGCAAGCTTTGGCATTTCATCTTGCCAACCACTCGATGTCCATTCTGGATGAGGGTTCATCGGCAAATTTGATCAAGATCTAAGGTACCTCCCACCAAAGCTACCTCTAAATAAACAAGGACTTGCACAGGGGCTGGTAAGCATCATCATCCCTTACATATCCATTACCGGCTGGTCAGTCCACGGAATTTTGGGAGGTACATATGACGGGCAGCTTGCGATTTCCGCTGGTCATCATTCCAAACCTGATTGGTTAGTAACCTAATGGATTTTCGGACAAACCTAAAACTTGCATGGTAGCATCCCCTCTTCCATTGGTTGGATTCGCATTGATATTGGTCAACTGCCCCAGTTTCAGAGGCTTATTCTTCCATCTTCACTTCATATCAGCTCACTAGCCAAATCAAATCCCTTTCCTTCTCAGTTCTATTTCCCATTTCGAGACACATCGCCCTAGCTTTTCTTATTTGAGCAATGTTCAAAACACAGGTTCAAATTCAGCAATGTTAAGTTCATATTAGAAAGCAGCCCGAATTAATCAACACCCACATTCCAAAAAGCATGTTTGGCAATACTACTTTGGGTTGGTCCCCCACTGTTAATAAACATGTGCGACCTAGCTATTAAACACTATCAAACAACACCCTGCTCAGAAATCCTGATTTTGTGGTAGTCAGGAAATATTATGATATATTATGATATATTTATCCTTTAATGGGTTTACAGTAATTATTTTTTTTGGTTGAAAAAATCATGTTTCGAAGGGATGTCCCATGCCCAATCTCACCATCTGACCGCGCACAATCAACCAGGGGTTTTGAACACTGGACGAGCAACCCCAAAGCAGCGCTAGGCTCTCCACTGTCAGAGGCTGATCCTGCAGCGTTGATCGCGTTGACCGCTGGGAGATGGAACCAATTGAATCCATAGATTCCCAGGATGCGTTGACTTGAAAGCATATTGAATCCAGTGGCTTCCATATCTTTGACAAGAAAGTCCATTGGGTAAAAACCCTGAGAGATTTGTGCACTTGGCGATCATCATCCTAAGTATTCACCAACAGGCATCCTGTCTGAGCCTTTCATGTGACCTTCGTTTGGGGAAAAGGAGGAGGCTCCCAAACAGCACCAAAATTCAACGTTTCTGAAAAATTGGGCGATGCAGGATGATAGAAAATGGGTTCAAGTTGGTGCATAGTTTTCAACTGGCTGTAAACCTTGAAACATCACCGGCTGGTGTAGTGTAGTGCTTGGCAAAATCCCCTAGGTTTGTTAATGACATTCCTAAATTATTTCTAGAAAACCTCATTATTCAAATCATTTCAAACATCAAATTTTGATCAACAAGAATGTATATATATATACACATATGTACGGCAACTACATTTAAATATACGGGCTTTTAAAATCTTTAAAATATACGAACAGGTATTTTAGACTACCTCTGGGAAAGTTTTCCTTGGCCCGCCCGGCCATTTAAACATACGGAATCCAATTCATTTAAACATACGGTAGCTACATTTAAATATACGAACTGGTATTTCATACTACCTCTCGGTCTGGCCCGCCCTCCACATATTTAAATGTCGTTACCGTATATATATATATAGAATTATATATAGAGAGAGAGAGAGACTTAAATGCAGACTATGCAGATACAATATAGTATATGTTGATCAAAACATGCTGATCGACCTATGGTTTGAGATTTTTCATATTACACCATCATTTGTGATATTCTAGGATGCATTCTTTGTTTATTCAAATCATTTCAAATCCCTCATTTTTGTCTGCATCTTCGGTGCCCATCCCTTCCCTGTGCCTTGCAGAAGCGCGGTTCGATCAAGGACTTCTGCCGCTTGGCGTCGAAGCTCAGAACCCGCTCCGGAGGCACCTCTGAGCCCAAAAATGGTGATGATGATGTAATGACCGGTAGAATGGTGATATACCGGTTTTGGACTGCGGGATATCACCAGCCACACGGAGGTACAATGGGGATATAACACCAACCACAATGGGGAGATAATCAACAATATTTTGGTAAACTACGAGTAATAAAGAAATATGACATTGTGATGGGTATTGGTGATATAATTAATGCGGATATGATATCATGCTGATATATGCTGATATAAGTAAAACAATGGTGGTTATAGTGACCTCCATAAGGATAGAAACGGAATTTATAATCATTTTAGTTGGATATGAAGTTTCTACCTTTTTGGGGGTTGCCATAATATACTGTACATGCAGTAAGTATTCAACCGAAACACATATGGATGTCAAGCAACAAACTCTGGATTTTTTCAAAACCCAGAATCAAATACGGGCATCTTTTTATCAACTGGGAAGATCATTAGAAACAAGTTTGACCAACAGGAACCGCGGAAATCATTCTGATGAAGAAACAGCAGGATTTAAGCACTCGAAATTGGGTTTGCACCAAACAAGCATGGGAATATCGCTCAAAACTTTGTTGCTGCGAGGGCCAACTTTGATCAAACCCTCCTCATGTTGCTTCGATGTCCAGTTGGACGGATCCAATTTCAAGAAAACATATGCGATTGTAACCTGTCAAGCTTAAGGGCTCTCAAGAAAGTTCCTGTTGACTGTCGAAGGCAACTTTATCTGACAATTTTGGGGGCTGATTTCGTCTACGGGGGACCCCACTAAAGAGATACCCTTTTCGTCGCCGCTATGACCTCTGGGCGCATGGCCGGTCTTAGATATTAGCGACTTTATTTTTGAACAGTCAGTATTATATCCGTATTTACTGCCAAATCTTGGAGTGGCTTCGAGTATTAAACTATAAATATTCACAAACTATCTATCCATATCTATGGAAGATTAACCCAGGTTGCAAGCAAGCAGCAAAGAAGTTATCCCAAATTTTGCACCACACTTCGCTGGTCATCTCGGACTTGGGATTTCCGTCCTGGCGATGAACAGGTCTCATCCGAAACCGGGGACACATAGCGGTCATTGATTCAGACTCGACATTTTAGGATTACTTTTTCAGGGATGACTCTGAATTTTGGAAAAGGTGGACAAATAGTTACATCTGAAGTATATCTGAATTAAGTCAAGAAACATACTTGAACTGATCCTCAAATATGCCTGACATCGAATATCGATGCATTGCAAAACCCTGGCCAACAACCCAATATAAAGAGTTGGCAGCACGAGTGGCGTCACCGTCAGGCGGGGTTGAGCATGAAGAGTATCGCTGCTGTTCTGCCATCTTTGCTGGCTCATGATGTCCCAATCCTTTCCAAGCTATATCATATCACACCATATCCCAGGTGTGTTAATTTCACCTTGATGATCCTTGATCTGTGTTTGTGGTATGGCCCGTCTTTGTCAGTTACATTCATTTACCGTAGATTTTTGCTGCTGGTCACCTGGGCCCACGAAGACCCAACCGGGCGCAAGCGTCCTTGAGTTGGCCGTCCACCACGATGGAATCTCCACGGTACGTCTCCTCAGCAGCTTGGGTCAAGACCTGGTTGGACTTCCAACTTCAAATATCTCCAAATTGAATCGGGCCAATTCATGTCAATTCCCCTCATTTCTGATGTCCGACTTGTCTAAATCTTCGTGTGCCACATTTTTGATGCAAATCGAATGCACATCTTGCTACGCCCATTCAACTGTGATTTCAATAGTTAAACCCATGGGTGCAAGCTCGGCCCCAAAGCGACTCCGTGCTGGATCGGTATGGGCGGGGTCACAACCCTGGCATAGGTATCGACCCATCCCATATCGGTTTGTCTGAAAATCGCTATAAACGGCACAACAACAACAACAACAACAACAACATGAACATGACGGATGCCCCACATTTCCTCCATAAAATCCCATAAACATCATTAAACATTGCCATTTTTTCGCCAATGTTATCCATTTCTGAGACCCATGACCCATCGCATCCGATACGCCACTCCCTACAGCAAGGTGTCAGCCTTGAAGTTAGCCAAGACCACCTTGAATTGTTGCAGCGTGGTGTCCTGGGATGATGAAGGAATCATCCGAGCTCAGGCAAAATATGGCAAAATTGAAAGATCGAGTTGGAATTCTGAAAATTGCTATGATTATGATTGTGATTACTACTTAATATATTGAATTAAAAAAAATATCGTTCGTCATTCTATCATTTTCTATCTAGGCGGATTCGGGCGGATTCTCGAATGTCACCCGACTGAAAATTCTGGCTTCACAGGTGAATCCGTTCTTTTTTCATCATAGCTGGCTGTCCGTCACCCCAGAAGACTTCAGGCGGACTTGGACCATCACGAACGAGCCACTGGATGCATAGTTAAGTACTTCTCTTGCAGCCTTTCTATTTGTGGGTACAAGGATGTTCTGCGGTTTACACATCGATGAATTTTGATGAATCCAAAATATCACCAACACAGGAAGGACCCAATGGTTCATAGGTGATGCTGCGGAATCGTCATCCCATCTTTTATGTGGATTCCTTGTCTCAGGGGACTGTGTGGAATGTCGAGCATTTGTAGTGCACCAATAATAAGCTATTGACAGATACAACCAGCAGAGGTTTTCCATCAAATGGCCCAAATTTGTCCCTGAGTCTTACATAACATTATATAATAACCATGATTTTTCCTGAACCCATATGATCCCAGATGACACCTTCTTCCGGATGAGGTCGTCGATATGTTGCTTGGCATCGTCGAACCTCATCCAAACATCATGGGGTTGTGAACCTGTCACGATCCTTCCGTGCCAGTTTGCAACGTGGGATGACCATTGGTCAATAAACCTGGTTGATTAATGTTAATTGTTGGGAAGGCCATCCTCACAAGCAAGTGAGTATATGTCATATCTGTTTGTCTATTTTTTTAAAATGGGCACCCAATGAAACAGCATGAAGCAGCCTAGGGGTACTGATCGGAACTGTAATTAAGATAATTAAGATGTAACTTTGCCGCAACTGAGATCGGTCACAGCATGTCGAAGCTATTTGCTATGCATCACTGGGCTGAACTCCATCTTCAAGGATCTCCAAAAAATCACTCTATCAAAATGTAATGCTGGATACATTTCCTCTAGATTCCTTTGGATCCTCCTGACCCCATGATCTCTACCACGGAACTCTCTCGGGATCTCGATCACAAACTTTTCGGCGGGATCGTCCTTGGTTCGTTGGTCTTCCATGGTCTTCCCTGGAAGATGCTGACAACGCATGGCAACGTCCGAGACATCCAGCTGGACTACACAGCGATGCGAGGACTCACTGTCTTTCGTTCTGCCCAATATTGGCCTATGCATGCCTATGCCATGTATGGTACCTTGATGAACATCCCAAGATGTTGAGATGTTCACCTACAGGCCGGTGGGCCTTACCCAGTTTGGCATTTGCTTAACCATCCCATCTGCTTACATGCCCGCAATGCATAGTAACTGTTGATACCCCGAAACCCAACATCATTGATCATTTTCCATCATTTTCCATATTCACATTCCCAGTTTACGTGGGGTTGACTACACAGCTTTGTTGGTCAAACTTGCAATTTTTGCCCATTTTGTTGCTAAATTCATCTGAAATTCTCTAAAAACATCACGCGTCATCTAAAAACATCTAAAATCATCTAAAACATTCTAAAACAATTTAAAATCATCTAGAGACATCTAAAATGTTAGAAGAATAAAAACTATAGTCTAAAAACAACATTTTATTGTGCCATGGTTGTTGTCCTTTGCCAGTGCAAGCCCAGCGAATTCCGCCCCAGCATCGATGAGTTTCAGGCACTCCTGCGGCCAGGGCGAATGGTGGGTCCAATCGATAACGATACGCCACTTGGCATCACCATCAGACGCAACAAATACACGGGTTATTACGTGTTATTACATGTTATTTTATTACTGATATTATTACTGATGTCATGGTCAGTGGTTTCAACCCCCTTGAGCAAAAATCGTGGATCATCAACCCAAATGATGTTGAACAGTGAACACCAACTGAAACTGCCAACCGGTGTATGATGTTTGAAGACTCTACAGTAGATGGACAAATTATTCAAACCCCTATCCATGAGTTATAGGCCACCCCCTACCTCCCCCGAATTTCAATGTTATGGTTTCGTAGCGCTGTTCCTGCCCTGGGGGTTTGATTTATTTCGTCCATTCGAAGGAACGAACCAAACAAGAAAATAACATTGATATTTGGGGTGAGGGGGGTTGCTCTATGTATAAGGGTTTGAATAATTCGTCCATCTACGGTA
>Ga0126342_10010657_pt1 | contig 16451 bp, 11 predicted proteins | sample Cyp1metagenome_FD_92528 | JGI IMG/M metagenome (GOLD analysis project Ga0126342, IMG submission 92528) | Coral microbial communities from Lord Howe Island, Old Settlement Bay, Australia - Cyphastrea 1 metagenome | ecosystem: Host-associated > Invertebrates > Cnidaria > Coral ... | reverse complement strand
TTTTAAAATTAATCAAATTATCTAAAATATAATTATATTTATATTATTATATATTATATATTAATTTATATAATAAAAAAATATTTTTATTATATATATAATTTTTAATTTTTTTAATTAAATTATAAATTATATTATTTTTTAATATTATTATTTTTGAATTTAAACGAAAACAATAATAAATTAAAATATTTAAATTATATAAAATTATAAAATAATTAAATAATTCAAATATGTTTATTTCTTTTTATTTATAAATAAGAATAATTCTTATTCTAATATATATATGTTTTTTTTTCTCCTTATAGGTTTTTTTCCTTCCTCCCCCTTTTTTATATTTTATTTTCCTCATTGGAAATTATAATATAATAACGGGAGGAGATAATAATAAGCAAGCAGCAGCAGCCAAGCAGCAGCCAAGCAGCAGCCAAGCCAACACTAGCAGCCAGACAGCAAGCAAGCACCAGAGGCAAGAAATAGGCAAAAACTAGATATGCGGCAGGTAAGCGGTAACTCAGAATTAGATTTCCATTAATAATTAAAAAAACAATATATCCAAATAATTTGATAAATAATATTGAATTTAGATCTTAATTATTCCCGACCTAGAATGAATTCTATCTATCCCTGTTATATCCAGAAAATATTCCAAAACTAGTGTCAAATATAATTAACCAAATAAAAATATCAGAATATAAATCCACCACTTACTTTTTATTTCCATTATGGATAAGAAAAAAAATACCTAATTAATTCGATACGAAATTCCCAATATTACCGCTAGATCCAAACAATAACAATATACATTCCCCATTACGACATTAATAACGAAATATATAGACACCGCAACAAAACTCAAGAAAAATACACCAATTATATCAGAGGTCACTGGAATTTAGGAAATAAATATAATTTTTTATATTATTTTTTTAATAATTAATTTTGGTATTTTATAATTTGTATTCATAATATTTTTATTTCCTATAAAATATAAAATAAATAAAAAAATAATTATTTTCTCACATAAAATTAAATAAAATAGATAAAAATACTTCACGATGCTAATTATTTTTTGAAGATTTTCAAAATAAAATATAATTTTAAAACAATATTAAAAAAGGAATTAATAATTTAAATTAAAAATAATAATAAAATAAAATATAATATTTTAATTCCGAAATTATCTATTTTTGTCCCGGACCAGGTTATTTATAATATTATAAATATATAACTATAAATATATATATATATTTAAATAAATAAAAAAAAAAAGAAAAAAAGATAAATTAATTGAGAATAAATATATATTCCCCCTATATCCCTCCCTTTACGGGGGGGAATGGGGGGGGGATAAAAATTAAAATATTTCAAAAAAAAAAATATCCTCCCCTCCATATCTAGAAATATTTAATAAAACATATAATAATTTATCCAGGACCTGATTAAATATATATAGATATATTGTGATTTCAATATATATTCCTTTTCCCTCCTGAACTCTCCAGTTGGGGTCGCTGTCAAAGCCATGTTCTACATGCCAACCAGCAAAGGGGATCAACAAATGCCTGGCGGCCATTTATAGGCCCGAGCGAGGGGTTTGTGCACCTGGTGAGCTCTGAGGAAAACAACAGAGCCTGCTGCACTTTAGCTTGGGTGGAACGGTGCGATTAGCCATAGGAGTGGCCATAGTCATTGAGGTTCAGGGGACCATTATTTACAGATCTTCCTACTGCTATTTCCGATTCAATCCTGGTTGACACAGTCATCAACATCATTCCATTGGAAGTTCCCTACCAATTGTGGACATTCCACATTGGTAGCGGAGCAACTGGCTCCTTAGGATTGCTTGGTGAACATACAACTGAGTTTCATTTGGTGAAACTTACAAGGACCACTGTTGGAGGTCCAATACTTTTTGCTCTGTTATCCTGGAAAGGAGGTGATCCCGTGGGATTTGGAACGAGTTTGAGTCCACAATGTCGATAGATGGAACTTCCGAGCCTGGTGCATCTTCCGGAAACACCACAGGTTCACAGCTTCCCTGGCATTTGATACCTCATTTCAGTCCTGGAGAGACGGATCTGACAGAGTATGCTAGACGCCTTGAGTTTCTAGCTGGCATTTGGCCGAGTGAATACCTCAGCCAACTTGCCCCACGAGCAGCATTGCAGTGCAAAGGATCTGCCTTTCAAAAGGTTGTTCGTTTGGCCCCCGAGAAGTTGAAGCTGAATAGCTTGGATGGAGTCAAACTCCTTGTGACCACACTTGGAGGAGCGTGGGGAAAGACGGTCCTTGAAGACAAATATGAGAAATTCGAACGTGCAATTTTTGGGATCTCCCAGAAATCCGATGAAACCAATGAGTCATATCTAGCCCGGCATGAAGTCCTCTTTGAAGACTTGATCAGTCAAGGAGCAACCCTCAGTGACATGAGAGCCTATATCCTGCTGAGGAACTCTGGTCTTGTTTCTGAGGACAAGAAGCGCGTGGTGATCGAGGCCCAAGGACACCTGAAGTACGAGGAAGTCACCAAGGCCATTCGTATGCTTGGTGCAAAGTTCTTCCAGGAGGTCCAAGGGAATGTGAAACAAAGTCGAACCAAGACCTATGATGTCAATCATGTAGAGCTGGATGAAGAAGTTTTCTATGGCGAAGAAATTCAGTATGGTTTTTCAGTTGAAAGTGCCGATGTTTCAGACTACGCCATGGAACAGTTTCTGTCTGAGAACGATGAGGATGCCCTTGTTGTGCAACAATTTGAGGATGCCCTGATCGACACGATCCAATCAGACGGAGAGATGAATGCCTTCATGAGCTCTTATGTTGAAGCCCGACGCAAATTGACAGAGAAAGCAAAATACAGAGGCTTCTGGCCTGTCCGTTCCAAAGGTGGTGGCAAAAAGGGGAAATCAAAGGGATTCAATTCACGAGGCAGAAAGCCTCTCGCAGTCAGAATTGCTGAGTCGGAATGTCGGCTCTGTGGACAAAAGGGGCACTGGAAGGCCGAATGCCCCCGAAGATCGCAGAATTCCACAACCAGCAACTCTGTAGGATCCCGTGCTCAGCCTGCCAACATGATGATTTCTGCCACCGATGTGAACGATGAGGAAGCCGATGTGTTCCTGGTTGAAAGCCTGGTCCATGACGCATCCGATGTCTTGCAGTCTGTCCAGGACCCATCTCATACGGCAGCACCATCACACTCCCATGATGTTTTCATGTGTGAAGGAAATAATCATAGTGGGGATAAGAATAAACTGGGGAATTCTAGTAATTGTCGGTTCTATGCACAAGTCAGGGATAGGTTAAGTTTTCTGTGCCAGCACATGGATGTCCAAACGATCTCCAGGAAGAATGAAGCCGGCACCAGTGAGACAAACCCCTCGCCTGAAAGTCGGAGCAATGACTCCTTGCGTGCATCCGCCGATGGATCTCTAGTTTCAAGTGTTCAACCTGCGGTTCCGACAGATGCTCGTGTGCAGAAAGCCTTCACGAATTTGCCAGAGACTCCAGCCATTGAACAGTCTGTGTTGTTTGCGACCCACCAAACCATAGGAATTTTGGATCTTGGAGCATCACAGACCGTAATGGGTCGGTATCAGGTTGATGAATTCCTAGAACTGTTACCTGAATCAGTTCGCTGTCGTATATTTGAACAGCCTGTGGACATGTCGTTTCGCTTTGGCAACAACAGCGTTGTCCCATGCAGAGTGGCGTTGATGGTGCCTGTGGATCGTTTTTGGATCAAGATTGCAGTTGTTGATACCAGAACCCCATTTTTGATTTCCAACAATGTTTACAGATCTCTGGGAGCAGTTATTGATACCACCAATCAAACCATATGCTTTCGTGAGTTGGATTGCACCATGCCACTGACACTTTCTGGCAAGAAACTCTTTCTGCTAGATTTTTCGGAGCTAGTCTCGTTGCGACATCCCAGACCTACTGAGCCCGACAAAACACCCATGCTGAAAGCTGAGAATGTCTGTGCGTGCCAGCCCGAAGAATCCCCTCTTCCGTCCAAAGTGTTGCATCACGATGCAATGGAGATCAATAATGAAAATTCTGGGGTAGATAAAGAAATGAATATCAATCCTGAGGTAGTAAAAGCGGGGGAGGCCGATTCATCAAATCATGTTTCGTCAGGCAAGATCAGCAGTTCCAGTGAAGCAACTGCCGAAGTTCTCCGGGATCAATTCGACAATCAACCCACCGAGATTTCTAAGTCCTTACCTTGTGCGGGTAGCCATGTCCTCAGCCAACCTTGCGGATCGTTTCGCTGCCATTCAGGAGATGCAGAACAAGACAAGCAAGGAGAAGACGCTGATGGCCCTGAGCATGGAAGAGCTTCAGAATTTCACCATCAAGTTCGGCACAGCAAAGGCCGGACTCACATTCAAGGAGGTGGTCGAGACCGATCCAAAGTACTGTCAGTGGTTCCTTCGTCAGTGGGGAGCCAGCGGCAAAAGCGAGCACCAAGAGTTCCTGTTCTTTCTGAACCTGTGGACGGAACGCAAGGAAACCGAGATTGGGATCGATGGATCAAAGACTGGCGCCCAACTGCCAGTGAAGCCTCAGCCAAAAGCCGGTGGCAAGGCTCATGGAGCATCCTCCACGGGGATGCCGATCGACCTCGAGATCGACGAGGAGCCATGGGATCAGGTGTCCATTGCCGAATCCCTCATGCCCTCCAAGATGATGAGCCGCATCGACCAACTCGAGAATGTTCTGATGCAAGTTGTGAGTCAGTTGCAAAGCCTGACACCTCCGGCCGCAGCTGCCCAGTCCGATTGACTCAGCCAGCTCAGACACTGATGATTGATCAGGTGATTGAAGAATATAATGCTTACATGCTTGGATTGGGAAAAGAGAAATATCCAGTTCAGAGATCTTCTGTTGTATCTTCCAATTGGTTTTTTTGTGAAATGATGCAATATTTCTCACAACATGATCATGATCCTGTGAACAGTCGTTCTAGTCTGGATGTCTTGGAAGTTTACAGCCGCCTGACATCACAGTGTCAACAACAAGGACTCCGAACTCTGCGTTTTGGCCTGAATCAGGGAGACTTAAATACCTACGAGGGTCGATGCGAATTGTACAAAGTCCTCCGAAGGTCCCCAAAGCACATTTGGACATCTCCCAAATGTAAGGCCTGGTGCAAGTGGTCCCAGTTCAATGCCAACAGGTCCTTAGAAGCTGCGCAAAAGGTCTGCCAAGCTCAGGAAGATGACGAAGTGCATCTCCTTCTGTGTGCTGCGCTGTTTAAATTGCAGGCAATGCGAGGTGACTCTTTCCACTTCCATCTGGAACAACCGGTGGGATCATTGATGTTGGGACAAGAATGCCTTCAGGAAGTCATGGATCATGCCCGTTGTGTTCGGTGCGATATATGCACGGCTGGAAAGTTGACACATCCGACTATGAACATACCTCTACAGAAGGGTACCCAAATTGTAACCACTTCTAGCATTCTTGCCAGGTACATTCAACAGTTCAGATGTAAGCACGATCATGAACATGTTCCAGTAGCAGGATCCTATGTCAAAAACAGTGGGACTCATGGTAGGCTCTCAGAGTACACGGAACTGTACACTCGTATGTTTTGCCAACGTGTTGCACGCACCATATGTGCGAGTCTGCAAGTCCATGAGCTGTCCACGATCTCCCAAGACATGATCCTTGGTTCGATGGAAGATTTTGCTGAATCGGCTGCCAAGAGAAGACGCCTTAACGGCAAGATCTCTCAACCTGAGGGATATCCAAGTACAACCTCGCCAAGCGTTCCCGAGGAAAATGCTGAAAACACATCCGAGGCAAGTTCCTCTCAGGGTGATGCGAAACCATCCAAAAAGATGATTCTTGATCAGGCCTTGCAATTAGCACCTCGTGTTGGTAAGACTGTGAACATGGAGCCTTGTTTGATGTTGTGCAACAAGCATTTCCTGACCACATAGTGCGAGTTGTTGAGCTGTGCAAGGGAGCGGATCGCTTCCGCAAATCCCCAGTGAAGTTGATACCACATGAAGCTCCTCTCCGCATGACACTTGGAATACACCGCCATAGCCTTGAGCCATTCCCTGATTGCCAATGGGAACAATGGGAAAATCTCAGCATGCGCCAATTGTGTTCAAAGAGTCCTCCAGCCCGATTGTTAGTAACTGTGTTTGCCAGAGAGAAGAATGGTATCAAGAGAGATCACGAAGATGCCCTGAAGGAAAGTCAGTCACCCTTTTGTCCAGACCATGCTCACAAGAAGCTTCGTAATGATGGCCAAGGTCTTGATACAGGTGAAGGTGATAGCCCCGAACCAAACCAACAAACCTTCAGAATACCGGAAGTTCAGACAACATCAAATCAGCCGGAAAAGTCCCAAGAGGTTGCAGATAGATCTCCATCAGCAGTTGATTCCAATACATAACTGAAACAATCCATAGTATACCATGGACCCAAATTCCTTTCGCTACCTCTTCCACAAAGACAATGGATTTCCAAAATACATCACAATCTTGGCCATCCCAACAATCGAAAACTTCAGAATGTACTCCAACAACAAAATGCGGATCCAATCATCATTCAAGGGGTGGAAGATTTCCGATGTAGCCCATGTGTTGAGCTACAGGAGCCAAAAATATCTCGACCAGCCAGTCTGCCTGAACCGCGTGAGTTCAATGACTGTGTGGGCTGCGATCTCGTGACATGGACCTCCCGTGCTGGAAAACAATTTCAATTCTTGCACATGATTGACGCTGCCACAAATTTTCAGGTTGCTGCCTCAATTTTTCGAACTGATGCCGAATCCATGTTTGAAACCATGCAAGACTGTTGGTTCCACTGGGCAGGACCATGTCAGCAACTGATTGTTGACAATGCGTTCCCGATATGTTCCGATCAGTTTGCCGAATATGCTCAAGGTCAAAATATCCACCTTAGGGTGATTGCAGCGTTTGCTCATTGGCAGAATGGAAAGACAGAACGTCATGGAGATATCCTTCAGCACATGCTTGAGAAATTTGATGTAGATCGTGAAATCAAGACGGATTTGGAATTCCGACCAGCCCTGCGCCTGTGTTGTCAAGCAAAGAACTCACTGGCCAGATCAAAAGGATATACACCCGAAATTCTTGTTCTGGGTAAAAGTAGAAAGATGTCTGGTAGCCTATGTGAAGGTCATGCCGATCCTGCTCAGTACCTAGCTGACTCAGAGAGTCCCGAGGGTATCGCCTTTAGACAACACCTTGAATACCGAGAACTGGCCAGAAAAGCATTTGTGCAAACTGACAACAGTGATCGTTTGAGACGAGCCTTTTTGAGACGTCAGCGACCGCATCGTGGTCATTTTGCAAGCGGTGCTTTTGTCATGTTCTGGCGTCCCGGACGTGGTGAAATCAAAGGAAAATGGCATGGACCAGCTAGGATCATAATCCAGGAATCTGAAAATGAGATTTGGATTTCCTTTTCAAGTCGTGTGTATCGGGTTGTACCTGAACATGTTCGGTTCCTTTCCGAAAGGGAAGCCTATCAATACAGTACAACCCTGGAAGCCACCAAGATGTTACCTCCTCCCAAAGAATTGGGAAAAGGAGTTTTCCAATATGAAGATCTGACAGGGTTTCAAGGAATGCCACCTAGCAACCTGAGTCATGAACAGATGCCTGGAAACGAGATGCCTTTGGAAGCTGCTCCTGCCGTTGATGCCACACCGGAAGCAGAGAATCAACCAGACTCTGAACCCTGCATGCCTCCAGCCTCTCAGGCGGACAGTGAGTACACACCCACCACTCCACTGCATGAAGAAACCAATGAAACACCGGCATTGAAACCAGAAGAGATTCCTGTTCCTGAAGCTGATGATCTCATGCTTGAGGATGTTTGGGTGTGTCAGCCTGACAAGATCCTGCGGATTCACAACAAGCCTCGGTTTTCCACCTTTGATCCAAGCAGTTGCCCAGACTGTCCTGTGGACATCCTGCACTTGTCCGACACTCGTGTCACAACGGGCACAACTCCGACAGGAGCAGCTTGGCTCGAACATGATACGTGGGGGTGTCATGAGAATATATGGTGCAAAGATCATCCATGGACTGGAGTTTCCGTTTTCATTATAGTTCCTGATGCCGGACAAGCCATTCTGTCCTGCGAAGACATAATGCATATTTCTCATGATCAAGGTTTGGAGTGTGAGATTTTTTTAACAGAACACGATGTGGAACAAATGAACAAACATCCAGATGAATTTCCAAGTTTAGTGGCTTCAACTGCCAAACATTAAAGAGCCGAAGTAAAGATCAAAGACCTGACTCCATCGGAAATGTTTGAATTCCAAAAGGCCAAAGAAAAAGAAATCAATCAATGGCTTGACACAGACACGGTCCGTAGAATTCTCAGAAGCAAGATTCCAGAAGAAAACATCTTAAAGTGTCGTTGGGTGTTAACCTGGAAGGACCTGGATACTACGGATGCAGCCATTGAAGGTAAGAATCGAAAGGCCAAAGCCAGACTTGTTGTTCTTGGTTACATGGACCCCAATATCACTGAAATACCAAGAGACTCCCCAACGTTGCAGCGCGATTCTCGATCTCTGTTGCTACAATACTGTGCTGCACGTCGCTGGAAAATTCGAAGCTTTGATGTGAAGACTGCGTTCCTCAGAGGATCCCGCCGTGATAACCGTGTGTTAGGGGTAGAACCTCCTCCTGAACTCAGAGAAAAATTCAGTTAAAGGAAAATGAAACATGTGAACTTCTGAAATCCGCATATGGCCTGGTGAATGCTCCATATCTCTGGTATGTGGAATTTAAGGAATGTTTACTGTCACTGAAATTCCAGCTCAGCCCGTTAGATCCTTGCCTGTTTTCCTTGGTTAATGAACATGGAATGGTACATGGATTGATAGGAGTACATGTGGATGATGGTCTTTGTGCGGGAGACGAGGTTTTTGACAGAGCTCTGCAGCAATTGGAAAATCGATATCCTTTCGGTTCTAAACGTAACACCAATTTCACTTTCACTGGAATCCAACTCACTCAAGACAAACAATTCAACATATTTCTCAGTCAAAAGGATTACATTTTTGCAATTGAAGCTATTCCCATTGAACGTCAACGAAGAAAACAAGAGTCACTGCCAGTAACCGAAGGAGAGCGCCAAAATTTGCGTGGCCTCATTGGCTCCCTGCAATATGCTGCTACAAATACGCGTCCTGACCTCTCAGCACGTTTGAGCTTTCTCCAGTCAAAGATAAACTGTGCTACCATCAAAGACTTGTTGGAAGCAAATCGACTCCTGGGAGATGCGAAGACGCATGCTGATGTATCAATCAAAATAGCAAGCATACCATGTGATGACATTCGAATAGTTGCATATTCCGATGCCTCTTTCGCCACAGGAGAGAAACTTCACAGCCAAAAGGGTGGTTTGTTTTTAGCTACTCATAAGGACATTTTTGAGCAGAAAAGCGCTATTGCAAGCCCACTGTCGTGGTATTCAAAGAAGATTGATCGTGTTGTAGCAAGTACTTTGGTATCCGAAACATATGCACTGTTATCCGCAGTGGACACTGCCAACTGGCTCCGTTTGATGTGGGAATGGATTAAAAATCCCACAATCCCTTGGTGAGATCCTGAAAGGGTCTGGATGAAGGCTCCACCTGGCATCGCAGTAATGGACTGCAAATCCCTCTTTGATGTAATTTCGAAGAACACAACACCTCAGTGTCAAGAACATCGAATTCTTATCGAAGCCTTAGTGATTAAAGATCATATTCAGTCCGGGATGACACCCTATTGGGTTCACAGTGCTGCTCAATTATCAGATACATTGACAAAAATCATGGATTATTTTCGACTACGAGAATTTCTCAAGCAATGCAAAACCTGTCTTCATGACATTGATGAAACTCTAAAACAACGCGCCGATCGAAAAGCCTTCAAAACCTGGTTGTCAGAAACGGTTTCCAACACCGTAAGCCCATACGAAGCACTCACATCGCCAGGATGAAAGCTGCAAAAAGTATAAACAAGAAAAGAAATTTTTGGGAGTGGGATTTTAATATATATTCCTTTTCCCTCCTGAACTCTCCAGTTGGGGTCGCTGTCAAAGCCATATTCTACATGCCAACCAACAAAGGGGATCAACAAATGCCTGGCGGCCATTTATAGGCCCGAGCGAGGGGTTTGTGCACCTGGTGAGCTCTGAGGAAACAACAGAGCCTGCTGCACTTTAGCTTGGGTGGAACGGTGCGATTAGCCATAGGAATGGCCATAATCATTGAGGTTCAGGGAACCATTATTTACAGATCTTCCTACTGCTGTTTCCGATTCAATCCTGGTTAACACAATCATCAATATCATTCCATTGGAAATTCCCTATCAATTGTGGACATTCCACAATATATATTTATATATATAATTATATATATATATATTTATTAAAATATTTTTCCTGATTTAATTAATAAATTATAATTCTTTAAATATTATTTCTTATTATATTTTTAAATAAATAATTAATTTAAATAATTTAAAATCCTGTATTTTATTTTTCATATTTGAAATTCTAGATAAAATTTATAATAAATATTAATGTGTATTTATATAAAATGGGTACCGTTATTAATTATTTGTAATAAAATTAAAATATATACAGAATTGGTCGTTACTTTTATTATTACTATTATTTTTATTAAATAAATTGGATAAATTCCAGATTCTCTGGTGGTCACGGATCAACCAACGGCAATTTATCAAATAAATTTTCATTTAAATTCATAAAATTAAATAATAACCTCAAAAAAATAAAAAACATATTTAAAAATAAAAAATATCACTAAAATATCCTTAGATTTAAGACATTAAATATTATATTTTAATTTCTTTTTATATAAAAAAATATAAATAAGAATATAAAACATATTTATAAATCTAAAAAACAATTATCACAAATCTAGCGGGTTTATTAATATTGCCTTATAAAATTAATAAATTTAATTATTTATTATTTAATATTAAAAAAAAAATATTTCGTATAATCCCTTATTAGTAAATCTTCTAATATTCTATCTAATATATCTTTTAATATTTTATTTAGTATATTTTCTAATATATATTAAAAATAAAATTTATTAAAATCCAATAATCCTTACCTAGCAAATAGAAAAAAAAATAAAATTATATTAATAATTAATAATTAAAACAAACATTTTTATTAATTATTTTTAATAAATAATTATATATATAAAACATATAAAATATATTACATTATTTCTAAATTAAAATATATCCAAAAATAATATTAATCTCAATTTTTTTAAAAATCCAAAAATATATATAAGAGGAAAATATATATTTTATATAAATAAATAAATTATTTTTTTTTTTTCAAATATTTCTTATTTTATTTTTTTTCCAAATATTCCAAAAAAAATATATATTATATAAATAATAAAATTCTTCATATAAAATAATAAATTATTACCGAATTATATATATATTTTTAATATTCAATAATAAAAATAACTAGAAAAATAAAAATAATAAAAATCAAAAAAAAAAATCAGAAAAAAAACAACAATAATTAAAAAATAAAAATATTAAAATAAAAATAAAATTATAAAATTTCAAAAAAAATTATAAAAATAAATTTTCCGTAATAAATCCAATACAAAAAACATAATTATCAAAGATATTTAAAGATCAAAATACTAATTTCCTAAGGTAAATTGTATTTTGGAACAATAAATTATTAAATTTATTAAGATAATTTAATATAACAAATAAAATATTTTATATAATCTAGCCTCATTTTTTCGTAACAAAATAAACTAATTACACAACGTATTAGCACGAAGCCGTCAGCTCTCCACTCAACTTTCCAATTTTAAAAGAAATCTCGCAAAATTACTTCGTTGTTAATATTATCAATTTAAAAAACTAAAGAGGAAATATCACAATTTTTTTCGTTTTTAACGTTATCAAATTCAAAAATTAAGGAAGTATCGTAGACTTGCTTCCTGTTCGATGTTGTCAACTTGAAAAATTGACGAAATCTTACAGAATAATTTCGTTTTCAAGTTTTCAGATAGACAGATAAATAGATAGACACCTACAACTACAACTGCAACTGCAACTATCGCTTCGCTACACTACCACTACTACTACTACCACCACTACTACCACTACCACTACCACTACTACTGCTACTACTACTGCTACTACTAATATACTACCCTACATTGCACTACACTAATCACATCTAATTTCACAACACTACACTAACTAACAACTACAGCTACAACCTACAGCTAGAATCACAACAACAACAACAACAACTACTGCTGCTGCTGCTGCTGCTGCTACTGCTACTTCTACTGCTACCACGGCTACAACTACAATTACAACTATGCTACATTACACTACACTACACAAATTACACTGCAGTACACTACAACTACAACTGCAACTGCAACTGGAACTACAACTACGTACAACTACCACTACATTACACCACACTACGCTAGACTACACTTTACCACACTACAGTACACTACACTAGACTGCACTAATTACACCACATTACAACCACAAGTACAGCTGCAACTGCAACGACACCTACACTACACTAATTACACTACACTACAACTACAACTCCATTACACAACAGCTACAACTACAACTACAACTGCGCTACACCACGCTACATCCAGCAGTTGTGGTGAGGTGACCACTGCAACCACTGCAACCATTCCAATAAATATAGCTCCAACCACCTTTCGGTCCATCAGCGGATTCGCTCTGCCATCCGTGATCAACAACCAACCTCTCCTACAGGTTTCCTATTCTTGAAACTTCCGCCACCGCCTTGTGCGGTACTACTGGTATAATTATATGATTATATAGGTCAAATCATTTCATGCAAATTGAAAATTGTTTAAGATAACCCCCGCTGGTCCTGGTCTCTGGTGAAATCATGTGAAGTAGCCTTGTATCTTATACACCTCCCTGCCGTTTCGGTGCAGAGCGCCGCCCCGTATGGGGGTGTCATTTTGGTAAAGTGTCGCGGGCAGCTATCCTTCAGCCAAAATGAATACACATTCATGAGTATCTCATCCAAGCCTGTGGTTTCTGAGGAAGATTTGAGAATAACCCGTCCAAGGATTCTTCGGATGGAGAACGACACCGCTGAGACCACAAACAAATACCCCGGGCAACTGGACACACTGAGGCATCTCGAAGGTATTGTATGCCATCTTTTATGCATTTTTTTTTGCGTATTTGCTAAAGCTCCTCCCAAATCCCCAATAGTTTTATGCACGATTTCTTTTTTGTCGTGCTGCCCGTGCATTGAAGAAATTGATCACAGTGATCCCCAGACACAAGTTTTGGAAGAATCGGTTCTAGAACACCCATACCGGAACCGTAAGAATAATTTGGGGCACTCACGCTTGGACTTTGTTTTTGAAAGCTTTGTAACAATGCCTCTAGCATCGGAATAAGGAAAGCGATCTACACTGACCAAAAAGCAATGTTTTCTGAAAATTGTTCAAAAAACCAAAGTTCCAGGTCAATTAACATTTTTGTATCCGTGGCTTTCCTATATTGAATTGATCATGAAGAGTCAGAAATGACGCACGGAGGAAAACATTTTTAATGCAAACGGCAACAAAAGTGTTCGCTCTTCTTGGGAAAATCCTGTATGTATTGGAAGTTCTACATGTATTTACAATATTACGTACCATACACACATGCTTCAGTATACATATAATATATATATATATATTTATAATTATTGTGTTTACAAAATATAGTGTTTACAAAAGAAATTAAGCAATGATGATAATGACCTCATGTTTAAAACCAAATACTGTATATTCAATTGTCTAAAGTATATGTACGATGATACAAAGAAATACACAGAACAGAATTGTCATTATTGCATTTCAACGATTCTGACATACTCAGAGGGCACTTCGGCGACTCACGCGGCTAGCAAACTCCTGCAAAGTGAAATCTTGCGACAGTCGGTCTCTTGGACAGATTTGGTCCTGGTCTTCAATCTGGATTGCGAGAATGTCCAGGAGATGGCAAAGCAATTCGATACAATCAAATGAACCTTAAAACGCAACAATACAGTCGAAAACCGAAACTAATTTCATCATGTGGGTGTTTCCTAAAATAGGGACCCCAAAACCATTGGTTTCCTCATGAAGTCATTAACCAATTAGATCCAATTACTTGGATGATAACTTGAGCTCCCTCATGGCTTGGGTCCTGTCGAAGCTCTGATGGCAGCGTCCGCGGATCTAAACACAAGCGAACCTGGCGACGATGGACATGCTTGATGGTTGCCTCCAAAAGAGGAGTTAACGCAAAGTAAGAAAGGGATATTCATGGAATTTCATGGAGTCATGGGGCCTATTGTAACATATTTGCTAACCATTTATAACCAACAAAATTGCTTGCTGGTTGCAGCGCATCCGGGCGCATCCCAAAAATAATCAAGATATTAAGATATATTAAGGGCTAATTAATTATTGGAGATCATCCCAAATACGGCGGAAAGTCAACATGAAACCACCAAGCAGCGGTGTTCGATGGTTTGCTTTGCACCAAAACTTTGCGAACAATTTTCGTCATCTGGCTGATGGTTTCCCTTCGGTGATGGATCGCAGATGACGGGTGTTTCACAAATGGAAGATTTTCCCAACTTACCAGCTTAAAGATATTTCCCAACTCAATCCTGACAGATCTGCCATGTATTTCATGTCCGAAACCTCTCATGGTTTCAACCCCTGAACAATATTCAGCCATTTCGGAGCAGAAACCCCGGAGAAAGGAGGAAAACAAACAATATGAGTTTGTCTGAAAATAGTGCACCATTTTGTTGTATTCAATGGCCATTTCGGAGGTATTTCCACTTTTCAAATCAACATAAATCAACCCAAATTCATTCATTTCACTGGTGAACTTCGAATACTTGATGGTCAAATCACCTTAACACCACAGAATTGCCAATTTCATCCAATTTCCACATTTTTGAGCTGCCAAATCCAGTTCCTCACCACCATTGAAGCCAACAGAAGCAGGAGGCAATGCCCGCAACTCCCACCTGGTCCGGAAGGGACTTGGCCATCAGCAGCGCTTCATCTTCAAAGGTGGGCAGGAGAAAGAGGATGGATCGCACCTGACACCGGGCACGCCTCAAGATGGGTATCTTCAGGGTTATTTCATGGTGTCTTGATCATCAGGGATTTAAGATATGAATTTGATGGATTTGGGTGTGTCTGATGATTGATATTCAAACAAATTTAAAGCCATTTCAATAGGGACCGTGATGATTTACGGCAAAATTTCGGGGTAACGACAGATCTGTTTCCACCAATCAAAAAGATCATTTGATTACCAGTAGTACCGCACAAGGCGGTGGCGGAAGTTTCAAAAATGGAAACCTATAGGAGAGGTTGGTTGTTGTGAATCACGGATGGCAGAGCGAAGCCACTGATGGACCGAAAGGTGATTGATGTTTCCTCTCTTTCTCTCTTTCTCTGACTATCTACCTACCTACCTACTCATCTATCTACCTATGTATCTATCGATCTACCTATCTATCTATCTACCTATCTATCTATCTATCTACGTATCTATCTATCTATCTATCTATCTATCGATGTATCTATCTATCTATCTATCTATCTATGTATCTATCTGTCTATCTTTCTTTCTTCCTATTTATCTATCTATCTATCTGTCTATCTATCTACCTATCTATCTATCTATCTGTCTGTCTATCTATCTATCTATCTCTCTCTCTCTGTCGCTTTCATCTGTCTATCTGTCTATCTGTCTACCTGTCTATCTGTCTATCTATCTATCTGTCTACCTGTCTATCTTTGGTGCAGTGTCATTCAGTGTAATGTAGTGTAGTGTAGTGGAGTGTAGTGGAATGTAGTGTAGTGTGGTGTAATGTAGTGTAGTGTAGTGTAATTTAGTGTAGTGGAGTGTAGTGGAAGGTAGTGTAGTGTAGTGTAGTGTAATGTAGTGTAGTGGAGTGTAGTGTAGTGTACTGTAGTGTAATTTAGTGTAGTGGAGTGTAGTGGAGTGTAGTTGTGTAGTTGTAGTTGTAGTTGTGGTGTAGTGGAGTGTAGTGTAGAGTAATGTAGTGAAGTGTAGTGGAAGGTGGTGTAGTGTAGTGTAATGTAGTGTAGTGGAGTGTAGTGTAGTGTAATTTAGTGTAGTGGAGTGTAGCGGAGTGTAGTTGTGTAGTTGTAGTTGTGTATCTATCTATCTATCTATCTGTCTGTCTATCTATCTATCTATCTCTCTATGTATCTATCTATCTCTCCATGTATCTATCTATCTCTCCGTGTATCGATCTATGTATCTATCGATGTATCTATCTATCTATCTGTCTATCTATCTGTCTGTCTATCTGTCTGTCTATCTGTCTAGCCATTT
>Ga0126342_10010656_pt1 | contig 16451 bp, 17 predicted proteins | sample Cyp1metagenome_FD_92528 | JGI IMG/M metagenome (GOLD analysis project Ga0126342, IMG submission 92528) | Coral microbial communities from Lord Howe Island, Old Settlement Bay, Australia - Cyphastrea 1 metagenome | ecosystem: Host-associated > Invertebrates > Cnidaria > Coral ... | reverse complement strand
TGGGTGAAGAATCTCTGGGTGAAAAGTATATGGGTGAAATGTATTGAAGAGTCTCTGGGTGAAAAGTATGGTGGAAAATAGGGGTAGATGGGATGCTGGCTTTCGTTCCCCCCTTCTCAGGTTGTTTGTTGCTGAGGTCAATGTTGCTGGGGTGATCCCTGAAATTGGCATGTATGGCAGAATCTATGGTAAGTCGGTTTACCCCCCTCATAAGGCAATTGCGTTTCAAAGCGGTTGCCAAGCATCACTTCGATCCTAGGAAAATTTTGGGAGCGCAGATGAACTTGTGACCGCATTGTGCTGCCCTTAGATTCACCAGACCTGATGATGTTTTTCCCCCTTGATAGGTAAACGATATTTACAGTGGGTGGAAATTGTTTTTTAACCCTTTAATTCAAAGTTACCCCCCCCTTACACCCAAGGTATTGGGAATAACCCTGTTGAGGAGGGATATGTGAGATGGATCCAAACTTGCAACTCCAAACTCCCAAAGTCAGCTCAGAACCGTCAGGAAAACGTTGGGAAAGGCCCCAAGTAATCCTTGCCAGTGCTTCAGGTTGGGAAGCTGCTACATTCCTGTAGCTTTTGAGGCCCGTAGCTGTAGAAATTGGGAAATGCCAAAGATACGCCTGAAGGAAAGCCAGCACTTGCAGGAAACGCATGGGTAAGCATGGATATAATGCAACAACATGTTTGGGTAATTTCGCGTATATAGTTGACCAGTCTAATCCAGCAACTGCAGAACCTCATCATGAACTCATCACGGTGGATTTCCATACGTTCACAGGTTTGGTTGTACAAAGGGTGAACGCATAGCGCATACTTGCGCATACCATGTTTAACCCCTAGGTTTTAGTACTTAACCCCCCAGTTTGCAGTGCTTAAAACTCGTATTTTCATGTATCTTCAATGGTTGCACCCCACATTTTGGGGGTGAGATCTTCCTCGGGTGTTGAAGCCCTGGCTTTGTCTGGTACCCTCGATGTTCGGTCGTTTCGTCTGGCCCATTTCTCAAGGATTTCCATCAGCCACCAGGTGCCTCAGTGGTGCTCCAAGCATGGCCTCTGGGCGAGCCGTTGATCTGGGGTGTTGAGAGCTCGTGTGTCTACAACTCCACGTTTTTCAGTTAATGATGGTGAGCCGAATAAACCGTTGCGTTGTCAGGTATAGCTTGGTACAACTTGATTTCGGGTGATGTTTGTATATTATGAATTATTATGATCATTTATATATGACCCCCAAATGGGTTACAGGGATTGTTTTATTGGGTAAAACCTGGAAGGGATGGCCAGAACTAGATTCTTGATCCCCTGTTGATGTTGTGGTCCCGAATCTGGACGAGGGCGTTGCTATGAAAGGGATCGGAAGTCCACAATTGCCGAGAGGTCAGCCCAAACCACCCCTGTTTTGCAAGGCTGCGAGCTTCCATCCCCCAAGTTTTGGGTTATAAGTTATATCGTCAATTATAAGTGGACAGTGGACTAAGTCATAACTGGTATTTTAAGCCATTGACTATAATCCCCAAAAAGAACCAGCTAGGACAGTGGTTCCAAGCCAGCTGGATGATGCTTCCTGGCATTTCCAGCCAAGCCTTGGTGGCCACGGCTGAGGACCTTTGTGGGACGGTGGCATTTGTGACTTTGCAAGCCAGGGTGATCTGGTTGTTTCCCCGCCCGGCGCCTTATGGGGCTGCTTTTCTGGAGGCCGCAAAGCAGCATCCGAAATCGGATGTGCTGTTTTGGGGGTTGGACCTATTTAGAATGTGGCTTTACATTGTGGTAATTTGACATGGCCGGCCGTGAAATCCAAATATATATATATATATATAATATATATAATATAATATATATATATATAATATAATATATATATATATATATATCTCTTTCAATGGATGGTTTTCTATTGCCGCGTCAAATTACATGAATTGCCAGCTGGTCATGTGCTGAACGGTGTGCAAACCTGGACTGGGTAGCTTAAGTCTGTTGTTATAAATGGCGGAAGCATCTAACATTGGCCGTGAACACCACGATAAACCCTTCCACGTTTTGATGGTCACATCATACCAACCCATTTCTAGTAAATATACGTACCATATATATATATAATATGTATATATAAATGCGGGACGTTTGGAACAGTCGCAGCACGGCGTGAGATGACAATCGTCCTGGTGTGGCCCCTCGGGTGCCACAACTTGCCACGCCCTGCCATTGACGGCCCAAGCAGCCAGGTATCGTCAGATATCGTTGATCAAACATAGTAATGAACAAAATTCCCACTGTAAAGGAAAGTAGTATGGATTGATTCAGCAAAAAAATGTCTATACACACACATATATAATTATACATGTATACATGAATGTAAATGGATTCAAGCCGATGCAAATGATGGATATTCTTTGGCCAGCTTGGATTCCAGAGGGTAACTACTGCGAGACGGGCGTCATCTGAGGTTTGAATCTGTTTTGCCAGATGCCAGGGGCTGAGACAAAGTCCATTGCCAATGGTACTCAATGGTGGTTTCAAGTACAGTACCATTCGGTAGTCAAACATAGCTGCCTGCGAAATCCCCCCCGGAAATATGGAGGTTCTAATTGGAAAATAATCAATAAAATGGTTATATATTAACCTTCGGCCACGAGAGGATATCCAAGAAGGATTGGGATACAGTAAAAGACAACAAAAGGATTTGGACCACGACCATGAAACAGCATGCAACTGGGGAAAGAACTGGCTCATGATTCAAAAAAAAAAATGTTTTCCATTCCAGTGGGATGATGACCCATTTTTTGATCCCCAGTTATGACATATATTTCTGGGCAGCTCAAAAAGCTCAAAACCACAGCGCAGCTCAAAACACCCCGCTGAGATCTATCCGGAAGAGCCGTATCCCAAGTGCTTCTCGTTTTTTCCGCCCGGTGGCCTACGGTGGGAAAATCATCCCTTGAAATCCTAAGATGGATCGATGGATCTTCAAAAACGAGGCCCCAAAACACCGAGCTCTGAATATGGCCTTCGCTGATTATAAAAATAAACCATAAATAAACCATAAATAAACCATATAGAACCTCAGGAAAAAAGCATTTTGAAGATGACTTCCGACCTCGTATTGAAAATGACACAAGACTCCACTTGTGTTGTTTCATATCAGTTTTCACTTGATGCACAAGCACGCACTGCTTGACAACCTTCAGCTTGAAATCACATCAGCAGTCCAGGCCACACTCGGCAGATGCGGTGTCTTTGTTTGAGGAGGGTCAAATAGGATGCGGGCGAAATGGCAACGTCTCATGGAGAAAATGATCATCAAACTAAACATGACGACTGACATAGATAGGAGTACCCTATTTTCAGGTCAACCCGCATAGGTCCTGTGGTTTGTTTGATGAAATACTCCCAATCATTTCGGGACGCCTATCAACTTTGGGAAACAATTCAAAACCATTGACCCAAGGGTGACCCCATGTTTGATGGGAGCCATCTGATTCTGTTGAACTTCTGTGGCCACCTGGCGTAAAAACCTGAAATCGTTGATTACTGATTGATAGTATATGATGTTTCTTATTGTTGGGTGAAATTGTTGCTATTATTGTTATTACATTTACATATATGAGTCTGAGTGCAATATGCTGTACTGTTCATGGTGTTATTTTTCTCCCCATGTTCGATATGTATTGACATATAAAAACTATTGATACGTCATTTGTTTGTATAATAATTAGATGGGGATATAACCATCCAGCTAAAGACTGTTTTTTCTTGTGCAAGGTATCTAAGACTGGTGGTGGTTGCTTGCCAGTGGCAGCTGCCGGATTGTGATCGTATACATGTTGTTTGCTAATGCTGCTTGGCATTAGCTGCGCTGCTGTTTACCCATCATGATTAACCTGCAGGACGGATATATGGATTGTTTGCGCTGGCTGCAGCAGGGCGCGCCTGCTCGCAAAGCGACCAGAGAGGCACGGAGAGCAGGGGTAGCTTTCGGGGGGTTGTTAGCCTGTTTTACCACAAATCAGTATAGTTTATGTCTGGCCCATTGTCTGTAACAGCTTTCACAAGCTAGAGCACGATTTTTGCACGGCGGGCGGCACCAAAGAGCACGATCTAGAGCACGATTTTTGCACGGAGGGGAACACCGAAACAGCACGATTTAGAGCACGATTTTTGCGATTTAGAGCACGATTTTTGCACGGAGGAGAGCGCCAAAACAGCACGATTTAGAGCACGATTTTTGCATGGAGGGGAGCACCAAAACAGCACGATTTAGAGCACGATTTTTGCACCGAGAAGACCACCAAAACAGCACGAAAAAAAATTGGAAAAATGCATGAAATTCCTTGTGCTCCTTTTGAAGAGGTTTTCATAGAAAATCAATTTTCCGACTGTTACAGAGGTTGGGCTACACCCAAAGTATAGTGGTGTTTTATCCATTGGTTGAAGACGATATTCAATTGGTAATTTGGGAATTAACCATGTCACTTAGGGAACTACTCATCCAACAATTCCAGCTTCCTGCAAGTGCCACCTAAGTGTTCACATGTTTTCACATTGGTAGCCCCTCAAATTTGTGTCACATCGCTTTTTGGTGATAGAATGGTGCTTCGTCACCACTGCCAGGAACTAGTCCATAAAAATCCAATGGCACAAGACCTATCAAGACCTCATGTGTTTTTTAAGATGTTTGAATTAAGTTGCTAGCAATAAGTGACGGTATATCATGGTATATCCCATGTTTAGACCATCCCACATATAACTGGAGATGTCCAATAGTCCAATGGTTTTTTAGGACACCCAACTTGGGCCAGGAGACCTTTCACTTCACGGACCAATCCTCTACTCGACGTTTGGGGCCACTCTTGTCTGAAGGGCTCTGCTCTGAGACGATTCGGATGGGTTGCATGTTTCTGTCCAAAGCTGTGATTTTCCATGACTTTTCCCGTGACAGTGATGAGAAAGTTCTGGATTTGGGGGGCCCGTTGGCATCATTGGTACCCCATGTTTGAGCCACGATGTCACGATGTCATGTGTGTTTTGCTGATGGCATTGAAGAACAGCTCTTGTTCGATGATGGGCCTCTGCCCTGGGTTAGCAAAAGGCCAGTTATTCCTGAGTCCATTGGTTGCTTTGTTTTAGGTTGCCATGCCTTCATAGCCTCATGGCCTCATAGCCGTCATAGCCATTTGCAGTCCTGCAGCCAGACACTGCTGAGGAAGCGGTTTTTGCTCGAAATCTTTCGGGGGCTCCAATCTTAGTCTCCTCTTTTGCACCTGTAACAGGAGAAGCCAATGGCTAACCAACAAACAAGTAGGATCACAGGGAAGATGTGCCACGTAAAACACATCTTGTTCGAGCATTCATTTCAGTAATCTGGCCTATTCCTCCATGAACCAAGATGTGCTTGTACAATCTCACGCCTCAGTTCGTAAATTTGGTATCGTCATCTTTAATTCGCCGTTCTTTTTGAATGGAGGGCAATTTATTTATATAGGGCATCTTTTGTGGTTTAAGGATTTTTTTGGATTTCTGTCTCCTCTCTACTCTGCCGCTTTTCTTCTCTGCTTTTCTGCTCTTTTGCTTCTCTGCTTTTTTGCTTCTCTGCTTCTCTGCTGTTTTGCTTCTACGCTTCTCTTGTTTTTGCTTCTCCGCTTTGCAGTTTTCCCGTTTTTTTTGTTCTACGCTTCTTTATTTGCTTCTCTGCTTTTTTGCTTCTGTTTTTCTGCTTCTCTGTTTTTTGTTTCTCTATTTTTTGTTCTCTGCTTTGTACTTTTTCTGCTGGCTTTCCTTGCTTCTTGTTTTTCTAGCTGCTTCCTTGTTATTCTGCTTGATTACAAGTATTTACAAGTGCAGCTACAACTACATGAAAAACAGCACCAGCAGCACAAACAACAAGAGCAGCATGTACGCAAGGAACAACGAGAACAACAAACGCAATAAAAGCAACAAGAGAAACAAGAACAACTACAACGGCAAAGGAGGAACACAATCGAAATTGTCTCTGTGTTCCTTGGGGGGGGCACTCCCTCCAGCTGTTTCTATTGTGTTGTTGCTTGCTTTTGTTTTTGCCCTTTTTGGTTTCTTCGCGTTGGTGTAAGGACCGTGATGTAAATGAGCTGGGTAACAAGTTAAGGTTTCACAATGAAAGGTTGAAGTTCAAAAATGCTGCAAATATCAGTTGCAAAATCCTGCAAGTACAATGAACATGAAAATGAAAGGGGCTATCTTCCAAATGTCGCAGATGCCATGCAAAATGAGAGGTTCTATCTATCTCCACAATGCAGGTCGACGTTGCAGAATGCTGAAAATATTGCAAATACCAATGCCACGCAAACTCTGTTGTTTGTTTCTCTGCTGTTTTGGTCGTGCTGGTTTCGCCAGTTTTCTCTTCTTGGCTTTGCAAAGTTTTACGAGTTTCTTGACTTCATGGTCTTGTTTGTGTTCACCTGCTCACCGCAACCAAAGCCACAAGCGCAAAGAAATCACAAACACGGCCTACACCGAAACAAAGACCACAACATCAACAATATCAACAGTTGTTGGTGTGTTCCTCCAGCTACACCACCCCCAACAGCAACCACAACAGCAATGGCAACAACAACAAGAAACTACACCAACTACAATACCTGCAGCCTCAGCTACAACTGACAAGGATAGCAAAACAAACAAGAACCCACAACAGACATGACAACAGCCAACAACCAACAACTAACAACAACTTGCAATTAGCATGCCAAGTGGAAGATTCCAGCTCCAAAATGTTGCAAACATATGCAAATAATATGCAAAATCGAAGGTTCCAGCTCCCAAATGTGCAACTGGCAAGCAAAATCGAAGGTTCCAGCTGCAAAATGCTACAAATAGCATGCGAAAACGAAAGTTCTAACTATAAAATGCTGCAAATAGTATGCGAAATGGAAGGTCCTAGCTTGCTGTGCATAGCATGCAAAAGGAAAGGTTCCGGATCCAAATTGTTGCAAATGGCATGCAAAGTGGAAGGTTCCAGCTCCCAAAAGCTGCAAATAGCATAGAAATAGGTACGGCAGGAATACCCTTTCTGAATTTCATCATCCAACACTCCAGGCATGATTCTCCTGACGCTCTGAAGACTCACTCGAAGACAGAGTGATTCTCGGCAGGAGTGACAGCCTTCCGAGAAGGAACAAGATAAACAAGCCAGGGAGTTGGCTTGCAATTCGCGCCCCGCAATTTGAACATGCAACCGATGGAAATGAGGAGGCCTGGAAAAGGAGATAATTTTGCAGGCATACCAATGGGTTTTTGATGTTTGTGACCTCCATATGCGTGTTTTTGCCAAATTTGAGGTTCCCATGGTTTAACTTACGAGGCGTGAAAAAAATCCTGAATAGAATCCTTGATTTCGCCAGTATTCGCCCACGTATCTCGCTTCACTGCACGACTCAGCACGACAGCCGTTGCAGATGGCTTCGGCCGGCCAATCTTTTTTAAGCTTCCCTCGTTGGGTATGGAGCAACAATGGGACCCAGGCTAGAAGCTGGTCATTGTTAGCATTCCACGTGAATCGGGAGATCCCCAACATAATGATACTTCCAACTTCCAACATCTTCCAGTTATAATGATACTTCCCGGATCTGTGAGCTGATGCTGCTTGGGGGAATCTATCATCATCAAACTTTTGGACCCGAATGGTGCCCCATACCCTTCCCATGAGCTTCACAAGAAGTGGCTCCAGCGGCCAATCGTTTCTAGCTCTAGTTCCCAATCCGATCCGTAACTGCAAAAATGATCCGAAGGGTCACCGGCTGCCCTTTGGTCGTCTAAGCTGGCATCGAAATCCCATAATACATGATTATGCAGATATAGATTTCAGAGAGAGAGAGAGAGACAGACAGACAGACAGAGAGCTAGACTTCTCGCTTTTTTGCCTGGCTCAGCAGCTGAGAACTGCAATTCATTGCGGTCAGAAGTGGCAGGAAAGTACTGCGCCAAGCCCAGCAGACATCAGACAGCCCACAAGCCGCACTGACACACGAAGTTTATACACTCACACTGTGTGTCAAGATGATGCATACATGATCATATCTACACATATCTTGGAACTGCTGCAAACACCTGGGAATTATTTCTGTTTTGCAAACCTCTTGGGCCCATGGCATCGCATAGCTCAGCGCTGGGATGACGGATATGACGGCGACTCTTCAGACAGATGAGGAATGCTGGAAATTCTGGGCTGAAGCTGGAAACAAAGGACTGCCCAGGGCTCATTGGGCACCAGCTGGTGATGAAAAGTGAAATCGACTGTGAGTTGGGTGGAGGGTTGTCTCAACATGGGGATGAAACATGATTTGACATGATTTAGCCTCACCCCAGGTGCTGCTTGGTGAGTACATTTGGATGGCTGGGGTCCAGAGCAACAAAAGTTTTAGGTATAAGACATACCGCCACCAGCCAATGAATAGGATCTTCATCCTGGACCTTCCTGATGTATAAGAAATCTCGAAGAATCAAATCCATCAACCACATGATGCCAAGGATTTCATGAGTTTTCATGAGCTTTCATCCTTGAGGCCACCTGGCAAAGTCCGCCAAAATCATCCAATATTTTCATATATGTTCTGTGTGTGTGTCCGACTTGCATTATAGAAAGATTTGAAGGACCCATGTACATTTTATAACAATCCATGGGAGATCAATATGGAGGAAAAATCGAAAGTGATAATTTCCTTTTTCGGCATTCCCTTCATCATCCTTCATCCATATCCAGTTTGTGTATCGATCCTTCGGTCGCTAGGACTGAAAGCCAATGGCGAGAAAGCCGTCCTTCGCGCCCATGAGAGCTCATGCCTGGCTGCTCTGTTCCTGATCGCAGGGCAACATCCCGAGGCACGGATCATTTCTACCTCGACATTTCGCAAAGGGAACGGGTCATTTTCTTATGTTTGTGCAAAGGCGAGCGACATCGAACGACTATTTTATGGGATATGATTATGATGGGATATGACAGGAGGTAAAACTCATGAATAGCGATGGAAGATGATGGAAGTGAGTATGGGTCAATCATGTCAAGAATGGGTCTGTTGGAACCGCGGTTATTGGGACAAAATCTTGGGCGGATGCGTCGTGTCACGACAACTGAGCAGGAATGGAAGATCTTACAATCCTAAAACTTTTGCATATCCAAGGTGGTGAGGAAACAAAGGCTGGTTTATGTTGGCTTTGTCAGTTGGCAATGGGTTCAAAGTGATTTAGTGTGCAATTTTTTGCTTCGATGCTCAAAATGTCCGAAATCATCCAATTTCCTAATCCAGCCATCTTAAGATTAAGTGGAATCTTAAGTGAATGGATTCCCTGACTCGCACATGGTGATTCCAGACCTCCAAGGTGGAGAAGCTGGCTCCGGAGCTCCGGGCAGCCGGTTTGGTGTGCTGCATCATTGACCACCGCCATCCGCATTTTGAAAAGCTCTCGAAGGATGGCATCAGTGCTGTGCTTCACAGGCCGGTGGATGAGGCTCCACTTCCAGACAGCTCCGTGGCCAAGTCCAAGGTGCCGGTGCAGGCAGAAGTTTTCGGGGCCAAGAATTCGCCAGAGGTGAAAGATCCCCCCAAACGCGAGCAAAGTGAGGAAAGAGAGGTCAGGAATGCGGAAGCTCTTCCAGAAACTGCTGCGTTCTTCGGCTCCTCTGACTCTGATTCAGAGGATGATGCAAAACCAGCATCACCCGAGCAGCCGCCAATTCGAGGAGCTGCGCCGAAGAGCAGTGTGGTGCCTCTATCTCGTCCAAAGGTCGCAAAACACACAACTGAGGCGAGGTGTGTAGTGGAACCTGACAAGGATTCAGAAGAAGAAGAAGATGAAGAGTCTTCAGAGGAGGATGAAGAGGAGGAAGCACCACAGAAGGAGGATCAGAAGACAGCTCCAAAATCTCAACAAGCCTCCCCAAAGCAGAGCACAGCCAGAAAGTCGAGATGCATTTTGAGCGAGGACGAAAGCTCTGATGTGTCCGATGACAGGAGCTCCCCCAGACCAGCTGAAAATGCCAAGGACTCAGCTTCCAAAGTGACTTCGTCCGTGCGCTTCGGGCGTCGGAGATCCCCTTTGCCACGGCTTCGCCAAAAGAGGCGTGAAGAGAGGTGGGGTTTTCCTGAAAATAGCGACCATTGGGCCCCCCAATAATATCTCAAAATACAATGTGCCATGGTAGCTGTCTCATCATGTTCCCCATTTTTTGGGCTGTAAAAAACGGGTGCCCATCCCCATCTCTGCCCCATTTCAGGCGGAGGGCGGAGAGGTCTGATCGGTCCAGGAGAGATAGCCGATCCTCAAGTCGAAGGAGGTCTCGCAGCAGGAGAGCGTCAGCAGAGGCCTCTCCGGCTCGGTTCCCATTTGCGGCACGAGGGCAGCCTCGTTCCAAAAGGAAGGCGGAGCCACCCCGGCTGAAGTCCAGGAGGGAGCGCAGCCAAGAGGAGAGGGAAAGGAGGAGAGATGAGGAGTACAAAGAGCACAGACAAAGATACAGGCGAGAGGTGGAGCTGAGGACTCATAGAGAACGGCAGAGGCAAGACGAAGAATTGAGGGAGCAGAAGGAAAGAGAGAAGCGAGAAAAAGAGCTGAAGGAGCAGAAAGAAAGAGAGCAGAGAGAGAAGGAACGGAGGGAAAGAGAGCATAGAGAAAAGGAACGTAAGGAAAAGGAGCAGAGAGAAAGAGAAGCGAGGGAAAGAGAGCAAAGAGAAAGGGCACGGAGGGAACGCGAGCAGAGAGAAAAAGAAGCGAGGGAAAGAGAGCAAAGAGAAAGAGAACAAAGAGAAAGAGAACAAAGAGAAAGAGAACGGAGGGAACGAGAGCAGAGAGAAAAAGAAACGAGGGAAAGAGAGCAAAAAGAAAGAGAACTCAGGGAGCTCAGGGAAAGAGAACAACGGGAACAAGAACTGAGGCAACTGAAGGAAAGAGAGCAGAGAGAAAGAGAGTTAAAAGAGCTCCAGGAAAGAGAGAGGCGAGAGAGAGAGTTGAAGGAGCTCCAGGAAAGAGAGAGGCGAGAAAGAGAGTTGAAGGAGCTCCAGGAAAGAGAAAGGCGAGAAAGAGAGTTGAAGGAGCTCCAGGAAAGAGAGAGGAGAGAAAGAGAGTTGAAGGAGTTCCAGGAAAGAGAGAGGAGAGAAAGAGAATTGAAGGAGCTCCAGGAAAGAGAAAGGAGAGAAAAAGAATTGAGGGAACAGCAAGAAAAGGAGCTGCAAGCTGCCAGGGACCAGGACCGAAAAAGGGAGCCGAAGTCCCAACCAGCACCAGATCCAAGAATGCCTACGCAGGCAGTGCCTTCAGCACCAGATTCGAAGCCACTGTTTGTGATGCACGTCGGTGCTGAACAGGACCAGGCTGCGACGGCCTTCAAGGAAGCCAGCAGGATTGCAGCCTCTGGGATGTGCTTACAGTAATTTTTTTGCTGCTGTTTTTGTGAGTGCAGGTGACGGCAGCTGAAACTATGATAGTCAACCTCGTTTGACTTGAATTTGTTGCAATTTGCTCACGTTGGGTGATTGGACGGCCAAACTGTGATACATAACCTGGATGTTGTTGTATTCCTTTTTGCTGACTCTGCTTGGCTACTCCTGCGCAAACCCTATTTCAGATTGCCCCTTCAAAAGTTTCTTTAATATCCTTTAATCATTAAGCGTGGAACCGTTCAACACTGGCGCATGACTAGAGCGGAGAGTTGTTTGACGCCGAAGGCGAACAGACAGGCTGGTTCCTCCACCTCACAAGCCAACCTCTCTGAGCAGCTTGGAGGCGGTCCTAAGCTGCTGAAAGTGGAGAGACACAAGGACCATCCCATGGCTCAAATCAAGCTGAACCAGCAAGAGACTGCCGAGCAGATTCTGCGGCTCAGGCCCTCGCACATCAACGGGGTGCCGGTGAAGAACTGGGAACGTCTGAGCAACGATCCTTCAGCCTTTCTGATTCTTTGGGAAGGTGGCTGGGTTCAAAAAAAGTTCACAACATGACCTTTTGCAGCGATGGTTTCCAACAAAATGTTCGGGGGCTGCAGTCTTTTGGTTTGGGGAACTTTAAGCCAGAAGACGAAGGAGAAAGGCACTTTCACAACCTCAAACTGCATAAACTTTGGTATGGTTAGTGCAGTTAACTGTCCATAATCCATAACTGTAACTGTCCAATTTGAAGCCTCTAAATCGGGAGACAGAATTACAGTACCCGGTTTAAAGAAAAGTATGTTTCATTGAGTGTTTTGCAGGGCTACCGGGTAGTTTTTTCCATGTGATAAAAACCCAAGGTGACCGGAATGCCCTGGATGATGCCACGCTTGAAAGCCACTTCAACCAGATGATTCAGCAGCTCAGCCCGCAGAACCCACCTCCGACTCAGACCAAGGCGAAACCGCAAGCTGCGTGCTGACCCAAGCCAAAGGATGTGACCAAATATAGATGTGATGTTTGCCTAGGGCCTAGAATGATGGATGCAGTACATGTGTGCATGATATGCATGTAGATATAGAATATATATGAATATATTAGAATATAATACATTGCATATGGATCTATATGTGTGGGTTTGTTTGCGTTAGCGTGTGTGTGTGTGTGTGTCTCCCTTGAAGGTCATGCTAGACGTATCACCATTGTGGCAAGGTGTATGACCGGGCTTGTTTGATGTTGTTAGCTCCCAAACTTTTTGAAACACACTCCAATTATTGTTTCCCCATCTCAAGCCCCATCTCAAAGTGCCATGTCATGCCATGTCACTGTACGATGATCCAAGTTTGGCGCCCAGATCAACTGATGTTTTTCCGGTTAAAACCTTTTAAACAACGGTTACGGCGTACGGTTGAACTGAGGGGCGCCACATGAACATGGTCATTTTCTGCTCCCGAAGTGTGGGGAGTCCTCTCAAAAAAGACAGGTAAGTAGCAGGTAGATGATATGTTTCTTTGATGTGGGAAGAGCGGTAGTCAACACAACTTGACAATCCCGCAATTGTGGCTCACTATATCTTGTTATGGGATGTTATGGGGCATACCGTTTACCCTCTGGTAATCAAACATGGCCATGGAAAATCCACCTTTAGAAAACATGTTGATAGGGGATTTCCCAGCAAGCTATCTTTGATTACCCAGTAAAGGTGAACCCCCTGGTCCGGTCGGTATCTCTTGGACGGTGCAGGACGACGAAGAAGACAAGCGCCTGATGGAACAGATCAACAAGGTGCGTGTCCCGCCGCGGGCGCGTTCGGGCCCAGTGGTAAAGTGACAATAGCCTCCAGAAAGCTAAGAGGTTGCTATGGAAAATGGATGACACTGGTCCAGCTATAGTACAGCTATAGATGCTTTTGATAAATTTAGCCTTACTTAGCAACATGTAGCCATATTTAGCCTAATATTTACCATGGTGATTTTCGATAGCAAACTGTTTAGTCAGAGGGTAGATATGATGATTCCACCAGCTCCCAGGAAATGATCGTGCTGGTGGAGTTCCATATAGATCGGTGTCGGTGTGGAAATGACAAACTGCAGGGAATTAAGTTGCCCTTTTGGGGTGGAAAATGGTGGAGAAATGAACAGTTATTAGATGTTATTACTGTAGATGTTATTAGTATAATACTAAAACTAAAACACTGAAGTGTTGGGGGTCTGTTTGATACTAGAGGGGTGGGATTGTTGTTGTTGCTTGTTCAAACATCTTAAATCTTCATATGTTTGCCGGCTTTATTCCAAATCTGCGATCATCCGGGGATCCTTGCAGATTGTTGCTTCAAATCAACCAAGATTGGGATTAAGAGGCATCATCGGCTACTTTACCAACACGGATAGCGATGGATCATGTTTTTTTTGACCAGTCGGATTGCTCCTGTTCACGATGCCACCACACACTGTTGACTGGGAATAGCTATAGAAAGCCGGATTTACTATCTGGGTAGTTTATTTTGTCGGACCTTGGCCTGAAAGTAATCCTATGACTGGGGGTGATTCATGTGAAACTCATTGTCTGATTGTTTGAGTTGGCTAAGAATGGCTGAAACATCTTGCGCAACCGCGTCGATGATCAAAGTCAAACAATCTTAGCAATCTTTTTGTTGCTGCCGTTTTCACATGTTTTTTGTTGTCAACCTAGTGGGATGATGATCGCCAATGACTATAGCCTATAGCAATTGCAGCCGCAGCCTGGAACCACGAAATCAGTGGACCGTGCCGGGTCCCAACCAGTTCTTGGAGACATGTCAATTATTCTCCCCATCGATGCTGGTAATATACATATATATATATATATATAATATATATAATTGTATATATATTATTGTATATTACATTTATTAATTTTATTTTATTTATTTGTCTATGCATTTATTTGTTTTTATAATTCGTCATACTAATTATTAATTAATGCAGTTGCAGATCGTCAACCCTTGCCACACGAAACCCTCTGGCACTTCACAATGACATAGGTTCGAATTTGGTCAGTCCTGATGTGACAAGCGAAAGGCAACCCATAGTAGATGAAGACCATACCGGACCGTTGTTTTTCTTTGGTAAGGATTGCCAATGGATGTTTGTTGGCTCGCCCATTTGTCTCCCACAGCGAGGCCATTGAAGACACCCGGAAAGCTCGAGGTGTGCAAGAGCTGCAGCAAAAAGTGATGGAGGACTTGGAGTTCAAAATGGTTTCGGTGTATGAGGACATGATCGTGAGGCAAAGATTTCTGGACCATGCCCGGAACCGGCAAGACAGCTTCCAGAACTTGTCTGACGCCGAGAGGCAGATGTTGGCACAGTTCCAGTCAGACCTGCAACAGCTGCAACAAACACATGCCTTGTTGGAACGAGAAATGGAGAGCAAGCTGTTCCCATGGGAGCGTGAGGCCCTGTATGCACGTCTGCGGGCCAAGAAGCATCAAGCTGCACAGCAAGCTGAAGCCAAGTTGCAGATGCACGTAAGAGAGCAGGCACAGCAGGCACAGCAGGCACAGCTAGCACAGCAGCAGGCACAACAACTGCAGCAAGCCTACATGCAGCAGATGCAACAAGCACAACTGCAGCAGGCGCAGATACGGCAACAACGACAGCAATATCAGCTGCAACAGGCGCAGATGCAGCACATGCAGAGGCAGACGCAGCAAGCACCATGGGAGCAGAGCCAGGTGAAAGATGCAGCAATGAATGACCAATACCATCTCGCTCAGCAATTGCAAGAGCAGATACACTGGGAAGAGCATCTGGTAGAGAGCCGCTCCCCACCAAGACCCATTTGCAAGACACAGGCTCAGGCACCACCGCCGCCACCACCACCTCCCAAAGATGCAGAGAATGCAAGCCCTGGTGTGACTGGCAATGCTCCTCCAGTGGTGCCAATCATCGTACCAAAGGAGGGATCACTCCTCGGAAAGGCTAGAACTTTTGCAAGCGACTCCAACATACCTCCAGGAGTCATCGCCCTCCAGGCGGGCCTACGCCCTGAAGGAAGGCCAATTGTGCCGCGAAATTTGCTGCAAGAGGCCAAGGAGGGACCGCCCAAAAAGTTCACCCCTCCAATCCCAGCAAGTACCGGCAAACCAGGTGGCATCGTGAAAGCTCCCACTCTGACGGCCAGTTTGCCAGCACCTCCGCCTCAGGCGCAGATTACAGCACATTTGCCCCCCTCCTTTGCAGCAGCTCCGGCCGAAGATGCGGCACCGTGTGCACCGTGTATGGAGGGCACCACACCAAAGCCGAGGTCTGTAGTGGAGCCGTCCGACGGATCCAGTGCAAAGTGCCCTCCCAGGACAAGACCAGTGGGAAAAGCACCCATGCAGATAATGCCAGAAGGGCTTGATGCTGTGAGCCAGCCAGGCCTGACTAATGATGCAATGGCTGCGCCACCAGCGTGGCAGGCGGTAATCAAGGCAAGACGGAGGATCTACGAACCGCCAGAAACATTGCCAGAGTTCCCACCAGAGGAAGAGATTGTTGAGATCGATCCGGAAACAACTTCGGCCCCCGCTCCAGCCACACCCCCAGCTCCAGCCATGAGCTTCCCTCCAGATACACCAGATGGGTTGCCTTTGGATGGCTCTGCTGCAAACGGCTCCGCTCCAGATGGCGTACCTTCAGACGGCTTCCCTCCACATGACCCGGCTCCAGACACGTTCCCTTCAGATGGCTCCGCTCCACGCGGCTTGGATGCAGATGGCTCCGCCCCCCACCCTCCAGATGCCCTCCCTTTGGGTGGCTCCTCGCCAGATGGCTCGCCTCCAGATGGCTTGCCTCCAGATGGCCTCGCTCCACCTGGCTCCGCTCCAGACATCTTGGACGCAGACGGCTCCGCTCCACATGGCTTGGATGCCGATGATTTGGATTCAGATGGCTTGGCTCCGGACACTCCAGAAATTTGCCCTCCCTCACCAGATGGCTTGCCTCCAGATGGCTTCGCTCCAGATGCATTCCAAGTAGATGGCTCCGCTCCAGACATCTCCCTTCCAGATGGCTCCTGGCCAGAT
>Ga0126342_10010655_pt1 | contig 16451 bp, 17 predicted proteins | sample Cyp1metagenome_FD_92528 | JGI IMG/M metagenome (GOLD analysis project Ga0126342, IMG submission 92528) | Coral microbial communities from Lord Howe Island, Old Settlement Bay, Australia - Cyphastrea 1 metagenome | ecosystem: Host-associated > Invertebrates > Cnidaria > Coral ... | reverse complement strand
CCACATAAGCCATGGTAGATGTTTGCTACAAACCACCCTTTGCATGTCCGCTCCGCCCCGTGAAGGCCTCTACCTAGGTGACCCTGAGGCCACGCCCCGGCCCCTTGCAGCCGGAACAGCTAGAAATGCAAAGAATCTGATTCTTAGTTTCCAAATGTTTCCAAGCAAATATGGCCTTCAACGCTTGGCCTGGGCGCTTGCTTCCGTTATCCTTGCAAGGAAGCAATTATAGCTATTGAACCATTGGGTGCTGATGTGCCATTCCTAGATGCTTAGTCTCAGCATGTTCGTGATATTGTTTGTACAGTGGCACCAATAAATTGTGGTCGTTCTTTTGTGTTTGTCCTGAAGTCAAATGCACTGTGATCTTTTTTACTTGCATGAAGGCATTTATATTGGAAATCAATTGCAACTCTAGTGTTCTGCTACTCTCTGGCCAAAATCATGAGCAAACTCAGAAAAACAAAATTGATTGATACTGAATGATACTGATACATTAATGATACATTGATAGTTACTGATTGACTATGTTTCGGTGGTGCCTGCAAAGGCACTGCTTCAGCTGTTTCTGCTGGAGGTGGAGCGCGCTGGACTGATTCGTCTGGCCCGTTCCCCTCCTGGACGCAAGTTTTGAGGAGGATCAAGGATGTACACCTTCTCACGCTCTAGAACCGGCGCAGGCAAAAAGATAAGAATCATGAAAAGGATACAAGATGATACAAGCAACCCATGCTCCTGTGGATCAGCATCTACTGTTTGCGACATGGCCGCCTTTTTCGCCAGAAACTGAGATGTCAAAACTGCTGCACTGCAGTAAAGACATATTGCCAACACTGTGCTGCTATAACAAACAGACGCTCAAAGTTCAGAAAAGAAGACATATTTGGACACCTGCTCTTTTCTTACATCTCAGTCTCTCTTTGATGGTACAGTCGTTCCTACTTTACACTGAGGATAGGTTCCCGCCTGGGGCCTTGCCGAGATAAATGGACGCTCACCAGCTCTCCTGAGCCAGCCAAGGACACAAACGCCATTCCCTGCACTAACTATCCACAACTTCCACTTGGTAGTATCCTATAATTCCTGGCCACCAGAAATGCAGAAGATTGGGCGTTTGCTGCTAAGTGGCTGCTTTGTCAACATCTTGACCATGACAGCAATCTCCTGGTACGTTTGCAAGTGAAAAAATCACACCTTTCATGAGGCGTTCATCACTTTGAAAGCTTTCGGCCCTGCCTGATCTCGCTGAGCCACCTGCAGGGGCACACGCCAACGTCATGTCTGAAAATTGAAAATTATTGAAGACTATTGAGACTATGACTATTGGCCAAAATAAATCCCTAGCCGCTCTAGCCCGGGTCGCAGCTGTTTCGTTAGCTGCCTGAAGGGCCTAAGCATCCTGAACATAGACGATGACACTCAGACCCAAAGGCACTCAAAGCCACCTCCAGCTTCCATTTCTTGATCTCCGACTCCAGGGCTGCGACTCGTCCTTTAACTTTAAAGCGAGAAAAGAAAGCCACAAAGTTGACAACAAATCCATGATGAATCACGAGACTATTTGAATCTGCTTCACCCAGTCCTTCATCAGCAGGATCTTGCACCGAACCTTGTTTCAAGACATTTCAAGACGGTCTTGCTGTGACTTGTGAACTGTGCAGTGAACTTGGTAGGATTAGTACCTTCCTTCTCGAGGCACATGTCCCGTAGAATGCGGAAGGAAGCACGCATCCTGCACGTCAAATCAAATCTAATCAAATCTAATCAAATCAACAAACGAATACCAAAAATATCAACATCCCATATCAACATGTATCAAAAGAATACATAAAACATTTTGGTGCTAGAAATCACTGCAGAAGGCCTGTCGATGGAGCCACAGAGGAAAGGTTCATTTGAGCCCACACCTTTCCCAGGATCAAGGGCAGAGCCAACTGAAAGAACATATAGAACTGATATGAACTGATATATATATATTAATATATATATATATCATCTCTCCTTCTACGAGTAGTATTCGCCAGTCGATACCCCCATGTAAAGAATACACCAAGGCAAATAATGGCTCTTGTGCATGTGGGTGGAAGGAATTGTGCTACGGATTGCAACATCCCCTCACCCAGGACACCTTTTCAAGCTTTGAAAAAACAATTTAAGTATTGCGCAGTTTGCACCGTCCGCAAGTGCCTTTTGCAACATACTGTTGCACCAGCGCCCTGCACTGCTCCAATACATCTGGGGTGATTGCCTGCATCAAGCCGGAACCATCAAGTTGCAAGACACTCCCATCAATGCTGTGAATTTCAAATGTGTAGCAAACAGATCCGTTCTTGCAAAAAGTCGTTTGCAGCAGCTGTTGCAGTTCGTTATTTTTTCTGGCGCAAAGTTCAGTGACTGAATGATCATCTACTTGCATCATCACTTTGCTTCCGCCGTTTTCGATTCCTCTCGTACCCATCATTCTGGCGCAAGTCGTCCTGTCGGTCTGTAATGTAGCTAGAGGTGGCGCTTGATTTGGGTCTGAGCTCCTGCTTGCATTCGATGACTTGCCTCAATTCCCCAAGGTTAGAACTGTGTGAAACATTGCGAAACCTACATTGATGCACTACACTTATCAATGCCACGAAAAGGCAACCTCTAAAACGAGTCATTGAGCCATGCCTAGCTCCACAGTCAACATCCGTCAACTACAAATGCGGACCCCCTGTAAAAGCACCGTCCACATTAATATCCAGTACTATGTACTCGTCACATCTCGACACCTACGCCGTGTGAAGTGACCAAACCAGTGACCAAACCAAGGTGCGTCAGCGTGGGGAGGTACCATTGGTGCTGTTGCAAAGTCAGGGCCAATCTTTGGGCCATCAGAGGCCAAACCTCCACACCTCGCGATGAATGCACCGTCCATTGGGGCAAGTTCAAGAACATATTGACTATATATATTGACGATTTTGAAATAGTGACTTCATGAAACTTCATGACTTTGCTTTGTTGCTTCCACACCTGGTTCGGTGCCAGACGCGACCAAGGCAATTCGAATTTGAACTGCCACTGCTTCGACGTTCTCCTGACACATGCGCCAACAACCCAATTCGAGACTCAAGGCATGATTGAAAAGCAGGAACTGAAACTGGTAACTGTGAAACTATAAAAAGAAAGTGATACAGTGATACAGTGCTACATATCATGACAAATGTACAATATTCATCAATATTCATCAATAATATGTGTACCACATTCATCAATATTCCGAATTGATCAAAGTTCCTGCTTTCGGACTTCGTGTGCAAAAAAGGCAGGCGAGCTGAGGTACACATCTCCGGGCGCCATCGACAGCTTTGCTTCTGTCTCTGGGCCTGGCCACCAGCGAAACAGATGAAAAGGATTGAAAAGGAAAGCAGAGATACGAAAAAGAACTCACTGGAAAATGTTGGTCATTCTGGGTCAAAGGCAAAGCACTTGTAGAGTCAGATGGAAGTCAAATGATAAGCTTGACATGCTTGATTCTTTGGCATGGATATGTTTGCTTTTGAACACACTGCAAACCAGCCTGGACCTTCAGAGCTTCGTAGATGGAGTGTGCGGTGTCCTAAAGTCTCAAATTCAGTGTAAAATCCAGTAGCGAACATGGACTTCGCATCGTGGTAAGGAGCTGGCCTTGAAGGGATAGTGATAAGTGAACTGCTGAAGCCCATGAGTCAACATGCCACCCTCAGGCAAGGAAGCGGTGCATGAATCAACTGGGCAAGCTTGCTTCAGCATGTTTCAGCACTATATTAGCAAGCAGTATCAAGAGGTACTCAGCTTACTCAGCAAAGCACCAAGCACTTCATTTGGATCCTCTTGTTGGTGAATAGGGTCGATGAAGTGCTGAATGGTGACTGATCCAAAGAGACGTCCTCTGTCAACATTCCTTGGACATGTCCGACATGTCCCGGATCCCAACTTAGCGAACGTGACGAAAACGATCTTCAGATTCTGAGCTCCCTGCATTGTCGATGCAAGGGCCGCGATTGCTTTGTCGTTGGCCTTCGAGCAGAGCGCGAGACACACTGACAAGTACTGACCTATACTGACCTATACTGACCTATACTGACCTATACTGACCTGCGTTATCTGCAGAGATTTCAAGATATTTCAAGCGTGGCAAGTGATTTCACACGGTGGATAGCCTGGCGCCAAGCGCGAACAAATGCAAAGAGTCTCCGGCCAACCTCTGATAAAACTCCGTGTCGTGTCAATACATGTTTTGAGGTCAAACTCTCCCCGGAATCAGAGGGACTGGATCCAGGACTATCAGAACTAAGCCCCTTGCAGGCGGATGCAAGCCTTCATGTTCAAAGCCTACCATCATTGCCTGTTTTCAGCTGTTTTCTGGGTATGCTGATGAAGTCTAAGCGTGGTTGGGAGCAAGTCAAGCAATACGAATGGGTTGATGTCCACCAAGCAACAAGTATGATTAAGTATGATTGTCTGACATCTGAAAGCGCAATTTGCTCCCAGTTGTCTCAGATTGATGAATCACAGGTCGATGCGAAGCTCCGAATTTGAAAGAATATCAATACATTGCGGAAATCTATTGCTATTGTTGGTTCATCATCTAGCTTATCTTAGTGAAGGGTTCCTGATTAAAAGGGCTGCATCCAAACTGAACGTAGCCTCCTGCTGCCAGGTGTTGCTGTCCACTGCATGAAAGGATTCTGCCTATCGGGAATGTGAAAACATGTAGAAACATGTATATAAAGACGTTAACTAAAGACATGTCGTCCGTGTTGTCCTTTATCGCAGGAAACGATGTTTCAAGAAACAAAGGCCAAGAACCAAGACATGAAACCAAAAGAAATTGAAGTCGTAGTGCGGCCTTGTGACCACGATAAGCTTCTGGGCACAGCTCCTCCACATCGGCTCTGACCAAAGATCTCACGCACGAGTCCTTGGTGGCAAGAATTGTAGCTAGCAGTTTGCCGCACATGCAAGTACAACTAAGTACAACCACTCAGAGCAAACGAGCAAACACCAAGAGAGCATCAAACAGCTCAAACAAAAAAAAAACAAGGCGTGTTCCAGAGCAATTTCTCCATTGAGATGTCAATGTGAGTTCCAGACTTTGAGCAGGTAGGTCACCAGTCCTGGCTCCAAACAGCCACGAAGAAACGTGAAGGGCAGGTCGACCGTGCTCCCAAACCGCCTGAACAATTGGCGTGAAGGCATTGAGCATTCTGCTAGTACGAGACCAACACTGTCATGAAATCCATGCCATTGTTCTCACGAAATATATAGATTCATATCGATTCCAAGGATGTTCAAACTCGTGCCTTCCCCGCAGGTGTGCATTCGTCTGACTCATATCTCCATGGGGTGTCCATGCACAAAGTTGTGTTGTCCTTGGCTGTTGCTCCAGATCTTCCCGGCGGTTTCTTCCATGGGCCGCTTCAGTTATAGCCATCTTGGCAACAGCAACAGCTTCGAGGCCAGCTGTAATTCCAATGGTCTTGAGCCAAAGGGTGCCAAAGGGCCAAAGCTTGTGAACATAGCAAAGTAATGCAAAGTATACACCAGATATTACATATTTGATGATATGATGGCTTGTATGTCAATCATGTTTGCAAGAATTTCTAGGTGTCCTGTTTAATCCTGTTTATATTATGTTCTTATGTACAATTTCCAGTAATTGCTTTGATTCTTCTCAATAAACCACACATTGACAGATGTGCCTCAGGTTCCTCTCCTTCCTTGTTCATTCGAGCCACCTTGACCTGCAAGGATGATTGATTTTGTGTCTATACCAGTATTATTCATGATAAAGTCTGAATATGTCTGAATGGTTGTGAGACATTCTAAGACTTGCACCTCCTGCTTCAAATCTGACACCTCTTTTTTGAGCCGTGCAATAAGAAGGCTGGGATCAAGCTCCTGGCGTCAAAACACATTCAGGGCCCATGTGCTCAATGCTTCTCTCGGTCCTCATTCACCCGAGCAGTGTTGGTAATTTGGGCAACCCGTTGTGCAAAGCCTTTGTTGTCAGTGCATAAAATGATTTGTAACCAGACTCTGTCAAGGAATTCTCAAGAAAAAAATTACCGTGCTGTCAGGAAATATGGAAATACACGGAAACACCATCTGTGAGCTTGGGAGCGACATGTGGACATAGATTCGCAGATATTTGAAGCCTCGGCTACCAAAGCAGACTACGAGGTATGAAACATGAGTCGCGTCCAGGTAGTTTTCCAACGTCTTCCGCCAGTAAATTGAACAACCGTGGGGAAACTGCCAGAAACCTCACCCTGGGTTTCTTGAGTTTGTCATTCCTAGTTGAAACGGATCCATGGTTCTCTGTTTCAACCAAGGCGCCTCTGCAGCGATGCAACCAACCATAGTAGTCTTGCCTTTATGCATGGAAGGCATGAGAAGATATGAGAAGAATGTACTAGTGGACTCCCATGCATTGCGATGTATCCCGTTCAAGTCTGCGGGGGCATGTACAAAAATGCAAACATCTTATAAAATCAATATGTCACGTCTGAATGCAACCTCTTCAAAGATTGTTTTAAGTTCATACTTTATGAAAGAAATAATGCGGAACATTGTGGAACAAGTGAGCTTCTGCAGCTGATTCTGCAATGCGATTGCAAGACATGTGAAACGTGTGAAACACTCCACGTTGCAAGACATGTGCTCTGTGTGCTCTGTGAACCTGGCAATTACCTCCCAGGGAGTCTCGAAGAACGCTGGTCATCATCGAATCACGATAGGGGACATGTGCCTAGAGGCACAGCATGGCACAGTCGGAAAACACAATCTTCACACGATACAAAATGAATCATTGTGATACATATCTACAGACATCCTGATACATCCTGATACATCCTGATACATCCTGATCCTGATACATCCTGCTCATGAATCCCTGCCATTCATCTGGTTGACTCTCGGTGTAAAGGTCACACCAGCACGTCACTGCAAGGGCGTATTATGATCGTATGATGTCTTATGAAAAGTGTACAGAAATCCTTGGGCGACACTTTGCCTGATTGCCCTTGGATCGAGCGTGCAAGGCCACAATAACTCGTTCCAAATAGTGGAGGGACACATTAATGGCCTCAAACACACTCACAATATATCAAAATATGATAAAATATGTCAAGATTCAAAATGTCAAAATATGTCAAATGTGCATCAACATCCATCAACATCAAGGCATTGCAAAACTGCGACACTTTGGGCAAGTCTAAGGAGTTCGCTTTGGCTTCCTGGAGGAGCCTCCCATTCACGCCGGTCTGAGACACCTGACAGCTTCACCGAACATTGCCAGGCAAGCTGGGACATGGGACCGTGCAGCCTCTCAGCTCAGCCAAGCTATAGCATAGCTAAGGACAGCTAAGGCCCGGGCACGTTCACTTCCAGCAAGGTCCACGAGGTGAAGCTTTGACCGTCGCACCACCTGGGTCGCTCCATCTCGCTACGATCGACACGATACGCATCACTTTTTGAGTGTCGACCGTCTCGACCAATCTGGACCCATTCTCTCTCACTATATATTGAAATGTCACCAAATGCTTCAAAGATGAAATTCGTCAGTGTCACTCTCAAGAATCCAACAATATCTAAAAATATCTAAAAATTACAATCAAGAATATCTGGGAATCTGTCCCCCGGACCCTCCAACAAGCCTGAGGCTTTAGTGAAAGACGCTCGGTCCCAGCTCAGGGCTAGGCATCGCTTCCCTCTTCAGTGGAGTCAACCCAAATGATGAAGAGGCAGTGCGATCGTGTACTGGCGTCATTCATCGGTGTCTCCTTAAACAGCGATGTTGCAAGGCAAGGCTCTTGCAAAGCTCTTGCAAAGCTGCAACTTCCTACTGCTCACCGATTGTTTGAAAAGGGGAAACAACAACTCAGCCCAGGACAGCAACGACTCGATTTGTGTCACCCAAGAACAAGAGGTTCAAAGCATCCTGCACAAATGATTGTGAATGATGGTAGCGTCGTGAAAGACAATGCGGTACTTCTTTCTTTGGATTCAAGTTGACACACTATAGATTTTTGTACATATACAATAATACGTAATTATATATAGTTGTAATACATATAATACATATATCATATAGCTGTGTCCAAAACCCTGATGTATGCCAGCCTCCTCTGAGGCGGCCAGATTGACCGAAAGGTTTCGAAGATGCATGTTTCCATCTTCGTCCTGCGAAGACTGAGATCTTCAGAGATCTTCATTCAAATATCTTGAAAGTTTTGAGAGACTGGATCTTTCAGGACCTCTCTAAGCTGCACTTTCGGAAGATCTTGCAGATTTCGCACCTTGGATCGAAGGAGCGCAGCATGTGACGTCATGTTGTTGTCAAGTAATTCCAGGAAAGAAAGAACGTGTCAAGCGAAGGCAAGACTTCCAGCTAAAGATTGCACAGAGTCATCGCGAAGAAGATCATATCCACTATCCTGCAATGGGAGGCAAATGTCAAACTGCAGCTCTCGCTTTTCCCTTTAATCAAGAAAGCAAACATGCAGCGGTTGCTGATACTATCTGATACTGATAATTGCTATTTTGGAACGCTCACCTCGAGCCTAGATTGAGCTGTGGGCCAGATCTAAAGCAGACACAGGCACTCACAGAAGATACAATCGGAAAAAGACATCGCAAAGTCCTGGTATATCTCCAGGTACGAGATGTACATGCGGTATTGGGCTGGTCCCTTTCGAAAAGCCTGTCCAGTTTAGACCAGCCTGCGGTCCTTGCTTTCTCTGCTCAAATCGCTTCTTTGCCAACAATGGATGGACTGAAACGCATCATTGCATCATTGCATCATGCAGCGTCGCCTCGAACATCAGCCTGAGAGTGCGCGGAATCAATCCACGATCCTCATAGTTCTCTGCCCCACCAGTGATTGTGAAGGTCTTGCCACTGCCTGGGTACCAGAACTGCAGCGCTGAAATCGGAAAAAGAGCACCAAAGAGAACAGGAAGGATATCAAATCACATCCAGTTACTGTAAATGTAGAATGCATCCAAAGTTGCCAGTTTGACCGTAGGCAAAGATTGTTCCGTTGACGCCATTCAGCACATCCTAGACACAAAGGAACAAGTGGCCGTTTTCCACTTCCTACGTGTGCATGTCCGGCCTTATCATTATACTGTATACTGTCCTGCTACCCTGGTAATGGCTCCTGGATTACTGGTCGTGCAACTGCGTCAAGCACCTCTTGCTGTTTGACCTGCATGCCCAAGACCTCAAACTCTGGCAGACTCACAGATTTTTTATGACATCCCAGTGCAGTGACTCTACAGATCTGTACAGTACATCTTGACAACCAAGCTCCTGGCACCATCGAACTGGAAAGTGTGGGTTCTTTTCTGGTTGTTTACATCGTACTCTGACCTCAGTATGCGACTTGTAAGCGAGGCCATTTTTTAGTGCAGCAGGAATAAACAGGGCAGCCAAGCGGCGAAGCTTCTGGCAGGTTGAAGTACAGAATGCCCTTTTCGGTATCTGCCTGCGCGCATTGGGCTGCAGCTCTCTGGACCACCAGAAGTTTGAAATGTTTGGAAGCGACAGTCAATCGGAAGTCAGTCGCGAAGTCCTTGAAACCTTCTGCTGCCTTTCCAGGGCGCACTCGGATGTACACCTTCAGAGCAACATTTGTTGACACTGTACTGTACTAAAATGTAAGAGTACTAAGCACTCGGGAAGCTTTCAAGTTTCAATTCCTTTCTCATCTCAGTCACTCCGTTCGCACCAACAAGATCCGACCTTGATGTTTGTGGCAGCCATTGAAGAACTGAGCGTTTTGCACATGTTAGGCATTCTGAAAAGCACACAAACACATGCATGCAATACATTGAAGTAGCGAAGGCCCAACAAAGTGCAAACGATTGCAAACGTATGAGGAACGCACCTGGGGTGGTCGCTTGGCTTCGAGGCCCGACATAGGTCCACAATGCTGTGGGTTGTGCTACATCGCTACAAGTCTGATGGGTAAACTGATGCGGAAACTAAATTGTACAAATGTGTACAAATGACACATTGACATAGTGGAATGGGCTTTGGGAGCTTGAGAGATTGTAGCAAGAAGAGGCAGAAGCATTGTCTGAAAGATGGCGGTGGAGGGCAATGGACAGAGACAATGAAACAGACAATTGGCTGGCGTGTGACATGTGTTCTTGCTCGAGCCTCTTTTATGGCTAGGAGAAATTTGCAGTCATTCAGAACTGAAGAACCTGAACTTCCTGCCTATGGTATGTCCATGTATGTCCTGTCTGTGGTCCAGGCTAGATACTCAGGTTGCAGTGCATGCCGGCCAGAAGCATAGCACTTCCCTGAAAGTATCCTTTCTCCAGACCTTTCGAGTGTCCTGATAAGATGCAGAAGCACTAAGCTGCTTGGAGCTGATTTAGTGTTCTTTTCTTGCTCTTACCCTCCTTCTTTCTGAGTCTTTCTGATTCTTGTTCGGCTTCTCCAGTGTGTTCTTTGGCACCATAAGGAGCCGCCACATGCGGTCTCCTCTTGAGGTCTTCTCGAGGAGTTGGGTAGTTGATTCTCCCTTTGATGTTGGGCTGAGATAGCCTCGGCTTGCATCCCAGAAGATTGTCTTTCTGTAATTATACGTGTATATATATATATTATATATTATATATTATATATTATATATTATGTATTATGTATTATATATTATATAGTATTATATTATTATATTATATATTATATATTATATAGTATATAGTATATAGTATATATTATATATTATATATTATATATCATATATTATAATTATATTATATATTATGTATTATATATTATATATTATGTATTATATATTATGTATTATATATTATATATTATATATTATATATTATTTGTCATATATCATATATATTATCGTAAAACGTTTGAAGATCCAGGATGAGACAGGTATGAGACAGGTATGAGTCCAAACGCTGGTCTCACATGTATCTCTTATCAATTCACGTACACATGCCGCCGAGCTGCTCGATGTCTCGTCCGTCTGCAGGATCATGTTGATAGTCCTTCAAAAGACACAGGTGGATTTGCGACTTGCTACCATAGACTTGCCGTGACTCATTCCCCGGAAGCCGAAGAGGAGTGAGATGCTTCCAAGTTCATCTACTGTAACTTCCAAATTCCACGCCATCGTCCAGTCCCGCACAGGGAATCTCGACACTGAATTGGCCTAGGCTGTCAAGAGATGTAGAAGCGCTCAAGAAGCACTTCTGCATAGGGGACTCAAGTGGCCATGATGTGACGATGTGCATCCGACGCATTCTTTTCTCTTACCATCCTGCCTTGAAATCCATTGTTTCACGCAGGGTACCGTCGTGCAACCGCATTGGATTTGCAGGAGCTGGCTTGTACTCCGTGGATTGCAATTTGTACCTAAACCAGTCGGACAAGTTATCCATCAGCTCATGTCAGCCGCATTTGACGGAAATTTGGTGGTCTAGGGAAAGCAAGGTGTGCACAGTGTGCGTTCAAGTATGTTCAAAATCTGCCTGGGAGTCAATGGGTTTGTGTTTCGCGTCGTAGTGAAGATCTGGACCTGCTTCAAATGCATCAAAAGAAAGCCGACTGTCGGATTGATATTTGGCAAAAGAATTTTTCCGGGACATCTGGGAGGTTGGTGGTCATCCGCCGATTTGGACTGCAGCGTGTGATTCTGTATCTTACAGGATGATACCAAAAGCCCAAAGAGAGGGCGCACCTGTGTCATCCAGAGTATGGAAACAGCTGCCAAAGAAGTTTGTGAACAAAGCTTTACTAAGAGATCTAAAAAAGGGTTGAATCCATGTCCCGCTTCATTATGCTGTTGCTTTGATCACACACACTCTCTCATCTCTCGCTGTCCAGTTAAGGCAACTTGTATTTTGGACTCGAAGTCCATCTACAGAGGCTGTGGTTGAGGAATCTTACAACCACCAGGAATTACCACAGCCAAAATCAACCAGTCCGAAGTCAGAGGAACGGCAAATGAGTAAGTCCAATCAACCGGAAAGGATGGAATGTGCAAGCCCTTTGGCCCCTTCACAGAAAGTCCTCTATACTCTTAGACTATCTTAAAAGCCTCTTACAGTACCGCGACTTTGACTGGCAACAGCCCAGGGCGCCTTGGGTTGTGCTCCGTCTACATCATGTGTACTGAGAGATAAGTCTTTGACTTTGTTCAACTCTGGGTACTTCCTGGAAGTAGATCCCTTCACTGGATCCTGATTGGGCACAGGGAAGTTTCTTTCCTTACCACTTTGCCGGCACATCAGCACCAAGATAATACAAACTGGAGAAATGTATAGAAAATTATAGAAATTCGAAACGTGTACAGCTGCTCCTTGTCAGCCCCATCGAGCTGCAGGCTTCGACGCAGATACCTTCAGGAATTCGTTCAACGTTTCAACGTTTCAACGTTTCAACGTTCACGGAAGCTATCTGTGCAATCGAGTGAGGAACAGACTCTGGCCGGGCGCCCGGAATATCATCAGCAGTGAGTGACTGGCAGAGGCACAAGCACCGGCCACTCAGAAACTTCAAACTTGATCGAAACATGCCCAAGCAATACAAACCAGGTTGATTCAGCAAATGTGAAGAGAATCCAAATAGATAGATGAGATAGACCACTTCAAATCGATGTTGCTTGCAGGCTCTAGAATCTTCCCAAACAGCGAATGGCTTGGGTTGTCTGTTCTGCGAAGTTTTAAGCAGTTTAGGGAGACCCAAGTGATCACTTGCGCTTGTGCGAATCAACACAACTCCTTGCCGCTGCATGTTGAACTCTGTTGAATGTCCAGGTGTGTGGAGTCTTGGTGACTTGGTGCATGCACAAGTGCATCCAATGGTCATGCTTGGGCGCAGCAAATGGTGTCCAATCTCTGCAACAGACTGAGCGAGACCAAACCGATTGTCTGGATGTTTTTGCATGTCATTGCTATGGCTAGTGTGATCCAGTGCGCCTGCTGGTATTCTTTTTCACACCGAACCCGGCCACGAGGTACATCCTTTGGCCGCACAACATCCAAGGACCTCGGATCATTCTTGGAGGGTGCCATTTTGTGCTTTGAGTCAAAGATTTGGAGTAGCTTTATGATCTTTATGCACTGACTGCCTTCCGTTTGCTCAACAAGGAACATGGTGTCCTTTCTTGACGCAAAGTCGGTCGCAGGCTCTTCATCTGGTGGATGCTGTAGCATGGACGTCCCCTGCGACATCATGCAGTGGTGCACAACGCCAATCCCTTGCTCACAGTTGCCACAGTTGCAAATGCAGCTTGGAGCAGAAAGGCCCAACAAAGGCCCAACAAATAGTTTTTTGCAATGCAGCAGGCTCTTTCCACATTCTGCCCCTGGACACTGGCTTCTGCCATCTTCTGCCCTTTCTGGTCAGTCATGTTTGTTACTGGAGATGGAGCCAATATGCATTTTCTTATGTTGCACTCTAGTTAGCGTCCTTCTCGGCAACAAGGCTTCTACACTATTCTTGTCTGCATGTTTTACAACAAACGAAAGGAATCTAAAGAATCCGTGACTCTTCACGCGAAACATGCATGAAGCACAGCCTGAGGTGGGACAGCATAGCCAATCGCAGTCAACGGCATGGAGGCCCACGCAAGTTGTGAGAGGCGTATCAGAAGGCAAAAGGAGCATTGGTCTAAGAGTCTTGAGGCTTTGAATCAACATGAACCGGACAGGGTTTTGGCAGTGGAGATGTTCAAACAGATTGTGATGCGATCAAAGAGCAGCTAAAGCAAGCCTGCCTGCAGCATGCAATTTCAATTGAAACTGCAGAAACAGTAGTTTCATCTAGTTTCATGTTGCTTCATACGTAGGACCGCGAAGTCAAGAGTTGAAGGTGGCGCATCGAAAAGCAAGAACGCAAGTGCAGCCCAAGTGCACGTTCTTTCTTCGTGCCGCTGCGGCTGTTTCTCATCTTCTAGATTCTAGACTCATCTAGAGGCTATGTCTGGAATGGAGTGACACATCAAGCAGCACATGCATAGACCATGTTCGAAAGCCAAATAGTCTTATAAAATACCAAAAGGGTCATAGTCATCTCCTTCATCGATACCATTCATTTACATCTGGTCTTACTGCTTTGCTTTCTACACGGGGTAGTCAGCACTGCTACGGATTCTCCGTGAAAGTTGAAGCCCACAGCTTGCAACTGTACACGTGGCAACGTGGCAGAATTGCAAATGAGATCAGCTTCTCTGGAGATGTCTCGGATGTCGGTCATGATTCATGACTTACACCATCGCTTCTATCGCTTCTGGCCAAAGGCGTTTCTCCTTTAAGCGGAAACTGATAAGCATATCAAAGCAATGTAAAGAGTGATTCCATCTCAATGATAAACAATGATAAACGTACAGTCCTCCAGCATATTGAGGGTAATCTCTCCAGCCTATTGAAACAAAAGCAAGAATGCAGGAGTCGAGAAATTGCAAGTTAGTTCAAACATGTTCAAAGCGCAGAGGAAAACTTATGAAAACTTCAGGGTGTGTGTATGCTATAAAATTGTAAGGCTTCTTGATGCACTTGCAAGGAATCTGCTCGGCTCAGCATCCGGCCCTGGCTGCATCTTTTTTGGTTGTTTTATCCTGCATGTTTGGCAGGTGTAGAAAAGTCATAGATAGGTGCGCTGCTGCAGTTGATTAGAAAAGAAACATGTGCAACTTTCAGAATGACCTCGGTGTCTCGTCTAAATGTCTCACACACGTCTGCTTCGTCCCAAGCACAGGATGCACAGGGCAACCAGCCTCTCCACGTTTATTCTTGAGGTACTGAAGAAGCTCTGTTTGGAGCTGATTACCTGTGGCCCCTGACAGCGTATGCGCCTGGCATTCTGAGGCCGTTGTGACCGGCAAAACAAAAGAAGCCACTGCTGTGGCCAAGTTTGGGTGTGCACTCAATCATCGATGATCTTGGTATGCAACATATGCAACTGTATATAATCACATTCTAATTATAATAGATTTTCATCATTACATCACGCTATGCCCCACAGTCTCTACGTGCTGATGGACTTGGCCTCGGAGTATTGGCTCTTGCGATGTCCAAACCTTCGAGGCAAATGGGCTGAATGCAACTGAAGGGTTTCAGTTATCTGCCGGTCTGCCGGGTCTCAAAAACTCGAAGACTGAGGGTGAGACAGCTCGGTCGTCTTGGTTGCCAGCTTGTGGGCCCATAACAATTCCTGGAGAGATGAAGAGCAATCTTACCCATGTCTCATAGAATCTCATAGCAAAACATAGCACTTTCATGCACTTTCAGAGTCATGCTTATGGTTATACGAAGTGATACAAGATGATACAAGCCAACCCTTCCCTCCTGACTTTGCTGGATGTGCTTGGAAGGAGCCAACGCACGAGGTGCATGCCTTTCGGGAGAATCACAACTCGCCCAGATCTTCAGAACTGCTCGCTGGTGCAGTGACTCACTGAGAACAAGGCCGGAGTGAGCCTATGTGCGGATTTCCTCTGGGAAAGAAGCGAAAGTCTCAAATTATACATATAATTCATATAATATAAGAGTTGTCCAGAACTTAAACAATGATCAATGATAACTATGCTACCTAGTCGCCATCTTCTAAACCCATGCTGCTCTGAGCAATGAGAAGCCTTGAGTCTACAGAATCTGGTCTTGTATGCTGCACATGCTTCATTCAAATCCTGAAGAGCCTTGTGCTGCAGGTCTTCCACAAACAGCGCGAAATGTCACTTTCCTACCTTGCTACTACCGGTTTGCTACCTGTCCTGCGTCCAACCGCCAGCAAGAACGAATGTCCGACAGGGTCTCACCTGGTCACAAAAATGACAGCTTGCCGCAGCTTGCTGTGCTGGACCGGTGCTTCGTCTCTAGTCTGAGCTGATTGCTCCATTTCACTGAGCAGCATACCATGCTGCTGCGGTAAGTCCATATCCATCTGCGATGCTTGCGACCTTTGCAACTCTCTCACAAATACAACAAGCTTACTTGGAGGAAGAGTTGGAGGGAGGCTGGGAGGCTGAATTCCCAAGGTCATGTTTTCTGTTTCATACACCACTGAGGAAATGTTGCGACTGGCCACATCTCAAAACTGATGCAGTCTACTCATCTACGATAAGAGCCATGCACTGAAGAATCCGTCGACATTGTACTGGCAAGGGCTTCAAAACCATGAAAATAGGGATTGGCAAAAATGAAATGCCACGAATTCCAGTTCCTAGACAACATGCGTGTATATTAGTATAGTATAGTATAGTATAGTATAGTATATAGTATATAGTATATAGTATATAGTATATAGTATATAGTATATAGTATATAGTATATAGTATATAGTATATAGTATATAGTATATAGTATAGTATATAGTATAGTATAGTATATAGTATATAGTATAGTATATAGTATAGTATATAGTATAGTATAGTAGAGTATATAGTATATAGTATAGTAGAGTAT
>Ga0126342_10010654_pt1 | contig 16452 bp, 16 predicted proteins | sample Cyp1metagenome_FD_92528 | JGI IMG/M metagenome (GOLD analysis project Ga0126342, IMG submission 92528) | Coral microbial communities from Lord Howe Island, Old Settlement Bay, Australia - Cyphastrea 1 metagenome | ecosystem: Host-associated > Invertebrates > Cnidaria > Coral ... | reverse complement strand
GCACAGAAGTACAAAAGCAGAGAAACAGGGAAAACAGAGAAGCAGAAAAGCAGAGAAGCAGGAAAAGCAGAGAAGCAGAAAAGCAGAGAAGCAGAAAAGCAGAGAAGCAGAAAAGCAGAGAAGCAGATTGCAGAGAAGCAGAAAATCAGAGAAGCAGGAACCCAAAAAAAAAAAAAACGCCGCGAAAAAAAAAAAGTCCTCCATATCTTGGTCCCCCAACTGGGCAGAGAAATCGCGTTGGGCCCCCTTGTGGGAGCTGATTCATGTAGTACTTGCATCATGCCAATGGGCTCAGGGTTGCAAAGAGCAAACAGGAAGGAATCAGGTGATGACGCAAGGATCAAACATGATCAAACGGCCCTCGGGGACAATCATTCCATGACCCACAAATTCTTCGATATCATATTATATAAATATGTATATATATAATATATACGTATATATATATATACATACATACATATGTATTGATCCGATAAAGATATAGCACCATTTCTCCGTAAAATTTCTCCATCCTACCCGTCTCACTCGTATCACCAAGCTTCGTGGCGATGCCTGGAACCTCCTGGTCAGATGAAAATGGCTATAACATGCCGGTCACGACATGTGATTTTTGGTTGAATCCTCCACGGTAAAGTCTGGTCCTGATCCCGCAGCTCTTCACAGATTCCTTGAAGCACCGTATTCGGGGTGCTGTAGCCGCAGCGAATGCCAATCTGCGCCCCCACATCGTCCTGAGAAGCGCAGTCCGTTTGTAGATACAGTAAACCAATGGTTTATGACTATGAGGATGGAGATGGAGGGTACCACTTTTTGGACTCATCAAATCATTTTATGATGCTAAAGGCTTTTCAGATGTATAGACTCGGAGCTGACTTGAGGGGCCTGATTTCAAACGATCACAAGTTTCAGCCAGATTTATCCAGATTTGCATGGCTGAAAATTCAGCTGAGCTGCCTAAGTTCTGCTCATTAACCACAAAAAATGCAAGCATTCAACTCGTTTTAAAGTTGATGGTTATACAGGGCCTACGGGTTACAGTGCCTTGTTTCATTGGGATAATTTCGTTATCTACAACTATCTCCAGATACATTCAATACATTCGCTATAGATATTCCAATCAAATTCTCTAAAATCCCAGCGATGGCAGCCCAGCGTCCAAGGTGCTCCGTATGGCACGGCAGTTTTCGGGCACGGCCTCGAAATAGACACCTTTCCATGGAGGGAGACCTCCACTGCCTGGAAGTGACGACTGGGAGGGCACTGGAAGCTGAAATCCATAGAAATTTGAAGGGGGTTCTATGCTTGGAAATGGGAAATCCAAAAGTCCAAGTCATACCTGATAGAATTTTGGAGTGGGAAGATCTTCGAATCAGATGTAGACTTTCCTCCAGGTTGGATCACCAGAGGACCAACCTCACCAAGGGCACAGGTAGATTCATGGTAAATTGGGAAGTAGGGGGTGTTGGAGATAAGAGGTGCACTGAACTCATCTCACTCGAAGCAAATGGGGGCCCAGATTCACGCACGGAATGCATTCAAGTTGGGAGTGACAAGGGATCTGCAGAAAACAGAAAAGTGATGAAGATGCTGGTGCTGCTTCTGGCGTATAACCACATTGCAACATCCCGGGGTACCGCTCCGACTTTGAGGCCAGGCCTGCATAGCTTTGCAAGATGCGGCCCAAGGGATCCTGGTTTCGGTTACGACCATCTGAAACGATGTCCATGTTGTGGAGATCTATGTATCTTTAAAAAACTTTCCCCAAAAACATGTTTTTTCTTAGAGAAATCAGTTGGGTGCATTCGGGCCGGAATTTGGGGACGCACCCTGTGCCTTTTCCTTGCCTAGAATCATCCTGGGCTCCATCACCAGCACCGATGTTGATCAGCACCCGTGTCACATTGGACTTGGCCTGCGACTTCACCAGACACCGGTCTGCCGTGGGCAATGAGTCTGCCTATCTGAGAGGTTTTACTTTGAAAATGAACAGTTGCAGAATCCATCAGGAGTGCTCATCATGCTTGGTGAATTGGTTTCCGTATGACCCATTCCCTGTGTATCCTCAACAACAAATCATCAGTGCGAAACCTCCCATGCCAAAGTTTCCCTGGTCCGTAGCGGTCCTGAATCAGCGAGTACAACCGAAGCGGCTCCTCTCTCAAGTACCTGCCGCTGCAACATGTCATTGTGGGCCGGACCATGATACCATCTCATCTTGCCAACAAAAATGGAAACACCACCTTGATCCCAATCGGTGGATTTTCTACTTGTAGGGACATGAATATCTGATCCCATCTCTTTACCCAAGAAAATGCTACGCAATGCTACCAGGTTACATCCACGCTGGCACTGCGCAATGATCCCTGGCTGCAGTGCCAAAACGATGTCTCCGCCGGGCGAGTTCGAAACCCGGTGCATCGTACCACGACTCTGGAGGAAAAGGATCCAACCTTGGGAAACAACACAACAACCCCTTGGTGATGGTTGGTGCAAATTTCACTGGTGGAACGGTTGAACGTGTTGATAAAATTGTGGATGGGGCAATGTCTAACCGTTTGTGGCAGAACATGCAAATTCTATGTACTTATATCGGTTTGACATTTTATTCTCTAAAATTGAGACTGGTCTGTTGAATAGCAAATCTTAAAGGTACGTATTCCAGCTGGTCTGTGATGTCAAACAACTCCCAATTTTGCCAGAAAGTAATCCCAATCAAAAGGTCTATGGGGAAAACGCCAACTCTGCAAAGCTGAGCTCAAGAGCTCCCATGGTCATGGCTGGGGAGTTGGGGTATGAAATCGTGGGACTTCAGTGACATTAGATCCAGAAACGGTTTATTGGCTAGGCTATATATATATATATATCCGCCGACCTAGAGAAGACAGCACAAGTAGCAAGTTAGCAAGTTGCGAGAAGCCTACTGACGGAGCAGCAAGGGGAAAAACAGAAGCAAGCAGGAAGCACAGAAACAGCAACGTTTGAAAGAAGCAGCCGCAGGCCAAAGGCCTCGTCTGTCCTTTCGCGCGAAGGGCTAGGAGCAAGAGCAAGCAGGCAGGAGAAAGCGGCGGCAAGAGCAGAAAGGTGTTAGGCCGTTGCCCGGAGGCCCGTTTCGTCCTTCAATGCTGTTTGAGTGTGGCGAAGGCGCTCTTTTCCGTTAAATTGGCGGCGCACAAACGAATAGATCACGTTACATCACGTGGACGGGTTCAGAATCGATGCCAGGAGGCAACCTCTAGAAAAGACAGCCAATCGCAGGGTGATTCATGTGCACCTTGCAGCCACAGCTTTAGCTAGCCAGCTAGCCGGGGGCGTGCGCCTGCCGTCGACCCCCCAATCTCGCTGTGTTTTCACGTTTTTGGGGGTCCGGGGCTGCCGGGAAAAAAGGTGCTAAAATCATAAGATACTTTTGGAAGTCGATTTTGGAAGTCGATTTGACGATTTTTTGCTGGGCTCGGGAAGCAAAAACATCGTAAGAATACAGTGTTTTAGCCCTTTTGCATATAGAAATTACATCTTGCAACATGGTGAAAACTGCGTGAGGGTCTCAAACATGTGCGAAAACACCGCCTATTTGAGGATTTTTAGGGGTCCACAAACACGCGTAAATAAGCCGTGTTGCAAGAACAAGAACAGCAGCAGCAGCAGCAGCAACAACAACAACAACAACAAGAACAAGAAAAAGAAGAAGAAGCAGCACAAGCAAAAGCACAAACACAAAAATGCGACAAAAAGATGTGCGGTAAGATGGTTACAAGCTGCGGTATGACAAGAACATCACACTGTGCTCTGCACCTGCGCGCACGCGCAGAGCACATGAACAACACCAACGCCGGTGTGCGAAGCTCTACAATATATATATATATAATTATAATTATAATTATATATATAATCCTATATATATATATACATAATCCTATATATATATATATACATAATCATATATATATAATCATAATATATATATATAATCATAATATATATATATATATATAATCATATACATATATATATATATATATTATGAGAATTGTAAAGGCACTATTCCAGAAGGTAGGGAGGGGGAGGGAGGGAGGGAGGGAGGGAGGGAGAGAGAGAGAGAGAGCGAGAGAGAGAGAGAGAGAGAGAGAAGAGGGAGACCAAGACAGAGCACTGCCCCGTCTTGAACAAAATAGTAAGATGTAAAAAGGTTTTAAAAAGATAATGTTTCGTGTACTTGGCATCCAAAAATCGAAATGTGATGAAACCTACAGCAAAACAACACCCTGCGTTTTTTTTTGGCACTGAACAAGCACAATGTCATGCTCAGTTTCCGTGCGGAAAGCGCTGGATTTCCGCAAGGTCAATCCATAGCCATTTGGATGGGTCGCTATCAAATCCTTTTTGTCTAAGTGCAAAAATGTAGCAATGTACAAATATGCCTTTTTGATATGATGGAATAGAACATCTCCACATTTTCGGAAATTCCCAGTCTTGTTCCCTGGTTCATTCATCACTCCTCCAACAAGGTCGTCATGCCATGCCACGTCGCACAGAGAGCGTCCGCTATTTCCAGCGTCAGCGAAGTGGATGATCCGGCGGAGCCTTGGCTTTATGGAAATTTTGGCAGTAGTTTATCCACTGAAAATGGGAAAAATGGGAAAAACGGGAAAAATGATCCATGTTGCTTGGTGAAACATCTTAATCTTGGTTCAAATCTACTTAAATCCCCCATGTTGGTTGGTTTAGTCAAGTGTAACCCCCGGGTTTGTTGGTTGAGGCCCCCACCCATTGCTAGGTGATACTGAAGGCTAATAGGGGGAAATATCATAAATCTGATGACAAAAAAAGGTGACTGTTGGTGGGTTGGGAGATCCATGATTTTGGGGGGGCTGTCAAGCAAAAACAAGAAGAAAACTATCTGAGCTTCTTTACCGATGAAAAATCTGGCATTGGTCCATTGAAAGCTCCCGATTGAACAATGGCTGCCTCTGAGACAAGAATCCAGACTGATGTTCACATCCCACAACTCCACATAAAAATCTCGGATAAACCATTGCCAAAAATGCAGAGATAAATTGAAAGCGATTATTCAAACCATGTGGATAGAGGATAGGGATACAAAAATGGAATTCTACCAGACCCACAAAATCATCAAAAATCCCCCAAGTTTGGTCCAGTTCGAAGCTGGCCCTTTTTGGGGTTCACAAACCCTGGGAGTGTCCAGCAAAGCAACACTTTGGCTCCCCAATCTCCAACGCTCTCCAGCTGCCTTCGGTGGGTTTGCAAGCCACCAGGGACACACAGTCCTGCTTCAACTGAGGAACTGGTGGGAACTGGTGGGAACTGGTGGGAACTGGTGGGAACTGGTGTCCCATGTAGCTGTGGAATTCATGTGAGGTAGAATTGCCCTGGAAGATGTAGGGGATTCGAGCTGGAAAAAGTCCACAGGTGTAGGCCGTGTGCATTGCATTGAAAAAAGGGGGTGCCGCCATGCTGTCGCTAAGCTGCCCAATTGGGAACATCCCAGTTTCCCGCTAATGAATATATAACCCTGGTTCCAGAATCTCCTTGAAGTGATGGTACCCCGTTCAAGTGTGCTGTAGCCATGGTTACTACCCAAAGTTGAAAGATGTTGAAAGTTATCCCGTTATCCCCCCATGTTTTTTCAGCTGACACGATTTGTTCCCCAACTATTCCAAGAGTTCAGTCGGCACCGCAGGTCCTCTTCAAGGCCCAAGCTTTGGTGCTTCACTAAGCGATAAGTTTTTCGAAAGGCGAGGTCGTTGCTACCTGGGCGAGGTCGTGCCCCGGCGGATTATCCCCAGTTGGTAAGTGGTGAGTGGTATCACCATGGTTCTGACCTAGTTGATCCTAGTTGTAAATCCGATGCCCGGGAATTGGGAACTTTACTGGCAAGAGTTACTGAGCAGTTTCCAACCAGAATGATCAGAATGCACATCCAAATGGTCTTCAATTCTTCCAAGTGGTGGTGCAGATATGGAAGCGTATATACAGTCTATGCAGTCGATCAAGCATATGCAAATCCATTCTAGATCTGTAGAATCTATAGATTTCTGATGGACTCTTAATGACTTTTATGAGACACATGTGTGTCTACCACTCGGAAACCCAATGACCACAAGTGATCAAGGCCCAGCTACAAACATGTAGATCCGTCTGCATGGGTTCATGCTCCGGCGAACTGCTACAGCAGTTCCTTGGGGCAGCTATGGCAGGAATTTGAACCAAGAAACATGGGGATGTTAAACAACAGACATGGAGGGTTTTGCCAACGACAGGATTTACAGTACCCAGCCATAAAATGCTATAAAATCAACAGGGGTTAATTTTGGGTAGTCAGAATTGGTCTTTTTTTTACCAAATGTCTTTATAGTACATTACACCAGATATCTTAGTCATTTCGATACAGAAATGTCAAGACGCTGCTGTCTGCGAGCATTGCTCCAGCACCGCCGCGGCCCGGTGCAACACTCCAGCCAGCTGCCATCGCTCCAGCAGGACGCCGGAGCAGTCACAGCGGTCGCGGTCACAGCCACAGCCAGCAATGGCGCCACGGTGAAACGTGGCATGGCTGTGGAAACACATGGCTGGGGGAACGGCGGAACTGGTTTGGTGAAATCAGGAATGATCCAAGGGGAAATTGGATGAAACTGGATGAAATGAGTTGAAATGAGTAAATGTTGATGAGGATATTGAGGATGTTATGATTGATCCTTTAAAGAACATTTGAAAGGACCAATCACCAATCAGATGTTTTTCGGGTCGGTATATTTTGCGTGTTATGAGTGTTTGGTTGGGAGGAGTCACCGAGCTGTCCATTGGGAAATCCGCCCTTGCAACGAAGGATACTGCATTCAGGTTGCGCAAAATGCGCAAATCAGTATGGAAAACATGGTGGCCCACTGGCTTTTCAAACCGGTGAATCAATTGCCTTACAGGGAACAACTGCAGAACTAGCTGCCATGGCGAAACGGGAGGCTGCCTGGCATGGTGAACTGCAGGTCAGTGGGGTGCAGAATGGAGCTGGCGGCGCCCTCCTGAAAGGTTTTGTCGCTGGGAAAATGTGGGAAAAATCACAGGGAATGTCCATTAATTACATAACATAGGAGGGAGTTTTGTCAATTTTGTCAATTTTCCTTTCAACTTCTGGGAGTGGATGGATGTCAAAAACTTGCAGCAAATGTATCACTGTCACGGCGCACCAATCATGGTGCCGCAAAAACTTTCAGAGGGAATTTCCAATCTGAAATACTTTGGTCTGTGATCTCACCTGCAAAAAATTGGAACCCTAAATTCTATGGTACAGCCATGTTCCTCATTGATACAGCCATTCAATGGCTTCATGGTCCACGAATCCAAGAGCAGTCGCCATGGAGTCCCATGGAGTCAATCACCCTTTCCTGCACCGAATAGAAGATTTCCGTGGTGGTCCCAATCTCCTGGCAGATGGTCATCCGATTTTCGAGATTTTCCCTCAGCAAAACCAGCAAGTAACTAGGTCAGATTGGACATGTCCCGGCCCTGTTTCGGTGAATCGGTAGATTAAGAATTCTTCTGTTTTGGATTGCAGATCTAATTACAGATTGGTCATGTCCCAACCATCCCATCAATCTCAACATCAATTACATCAATTACATGCCTTTTTGGGATGGTTTGGATGGTTGGGATTGGGATGCTGAGCAGCTGCAACTGGACGGCTGGACCCAGGAGTGGTATGAACTGTAGCCTCGGAAAAGATCCGGTGGGGTCCCTGTCACCGGTCTTGTGACCAATGGACCAATTTTATATGGGCCATATGGGGCGATGATCGAATTTCAGAGGATATCCTGGATAGGCCATAAAAAGGCGGCCACTACCGTAGATGTTGACCTCCAACGAGTTGACACTGAGAAAATCCGTGCAGATCCGGCATATCTTGCTGGTAACTGTCACAAATCACCCTAAGGGATCATCTGATCTTGAAGCCGGGGGTTCCCGTCATTGCAACCGTGTCCTGTTTGAGACACGTCAACAACTATGGGAGTGTAACAAAGTTGGAGTTGGTCAGAGTGAATCGTCCCATTCTTTGGCCGCTAAAATGATCCCGGACGGTTGGAATGGTTTATTGATGGTTTCTTGTACACCGATCAATGTGCTGTACATGTGGGTCATTATGAGTCATACTGTTTTACTCACCATCATCATCATCTACTGAAATCAGGGTTCAGCAGCAACCCCTCAGTTGCATGCCATCCTATTATTACCCCCATGAATATTAATTGTATCCCTCCAGAAAAATATCACTTACAGTATATATTCTAGTCATAGTCTAGTTATATTCATTTGATTCTTGTTGTTAAAATATGTCAAAGTCCCATGTATTGCTTGAAACCCCCTCTGTTGATGCTGCCGTTTCAAAGTGCCTCCGTTGGTCGGATCGATGGTAAATTTCCTCAGGCACCGGGTGGTGTTGGATCTGTTGGATCTGGAAGGCTCATTCTGCACCACGAAGGCAAGTGGACAGTGCGAAGTCCAAGGAAAACTCTGCAGCTCTTTTTGAATGGTCTGCTAGCATCATCAACATCATCGAGATCATCCTTATCACCCTCTCACAACATGTTGGTCAGTTTGGCATCAGGACCACTGACTTTGGGTCTCTAAAACCAAACACATCCCGGAAAACATCCCCGTCGATGAAAACTCCTATGCCAATGCAAATGAACTTCATAAGGCCCCAAAGCAACCCTTCCCAAATGGCCATTCAATGCCCTACGTTCCCAACATCTGTGGAAGTTTGACCCAAAGCCACCCTTCCACACGGAAAGCTTCAACACCGTGCCCACGGTGGTCGAGAACGTCACGAACTCCTCGAACAGTCCGCTGTTCATCGTTCCGTTCGCTAGTATCACGTCACCTGAGGAGGGTGAAGTCCGTGGTAATATCGATCCCCGCTTGAGGCCACAGGAGCTCCCTATTCAAGTATCACAGCTTCTTGGCGTCCATGATTCTTTTATTCTCAAGCTCATGTGAAGCCTCCAAAAAGGAAGCGCACAGAAACTTCTTGGGTAACTTGGCTTGTGGGACTTGGTGGACATTCACAAACCCCGAGGAAGCATCAAACCAGTTTGATGCCCCTATTTGTTTGGTTTATGTTTATCAAATGTAGTATTGCCACAGGATCCACTGGTATCTCCAAAAACCCTGAAAAGTTCTGTGGGCTTGGATGTCCACATGTAGGAATGTAGGCTCACACTGTACCAGGACTCGGCAAGAGTCGTCCCTAGTACAAGTCTCACAGTTCAGTTGCCCCACACAAGATCCCCAGCTTGGTTATACTCAATATGTGATGTGATTATAGTCAATAATTATCGCAAAGATGGGCAGAGAAACCCCTGCCAGCAGTCATGCTTGGATATGATTTTGTTGGGTTCGGCTGCTGAACTGCCCCAGAATGATCAATCTTTGGAGCTTGAAACCTGCGCCGCTGCGCCACTCACGTTCCCAAGCCCCATCCATTGGATCCAAGAACTCTCATCCTTCAAATACCACTCGTTGCCTTGGGTCGGCTCACAGCTACACCCAACTGTGAAGCTTGAGATTGGGGACCAGGCACCTCAAAATTGAAGGATACCCCAGGATACCCAAGATCTGTAGTAAGTGCCCCTGAGAAATGAGAGGATCATCACAACCCCTGTAGTAAACAGCCACCAGCCACTGCTGGCCTTTAGAATGCTCGCTGGACTGATTCCACTGATGAGATCAAGGCTAAGATTTGGAAAGTCCCAAAGTTCCTGCAATGTCTTCTGACCCCAGCTATGTTTGTTGGTTTATACACATGTCATAATATATATATATATATACGTGTTTACTATGCGTGCGTGTATATATATATATGTATATATATATGATATGTGGATCAATATTATATATATTAAAGTTATCAAGTTATCAACAGACATTAACATGTAGCAGCTGTAGATATATCCATGGCAGCTGAGGACGTGGCCATTCCATCCTGCGTACATGCTGTCCCGCATGGTGAGTTGCCAGTCGATTGTCTGACCTGTCGAGGCCGGTGCCATGGAGGCGGTGCCAGATGTGATTCACAACGGATTGGTTTTGTTGGGAAAATCTTAACCGGAAACCCATGGGTTTTTACCATCAAATATAGGGCTTTCCGGTTCCAATTTTCCCATCATCCAATTCTATGAGTGAAACATTCTGTAGGGTAATGAAGGGAAACAATAGTAATGAATAATCCATGCCAGAATGTTTAATTATGATGAGGAATTGAATCATAAAAAACATTCTGTAGGGAATCAAGCATCATAAAATTGAATAATAGTGAATATTGTCGTAAAAATGAATAATGATCTGCTAGGGTCGAGGCTTATACCAACAACCTGAAGAGGATAAAGATGTTTCCCAAAAAAAGGGTAATACCCCAGATCGTTTGCTTTCCAATAGAACATCTTGCTATGAAATGGTGATATGTTTGTTCCCGAATTCGTGGCCACGCAATTGAAGATACTGAGGACCAAACGGGTCACTTTACCCCAATTCCCTCCTGTTCACACCCCCCATTTGGAAAGAAACCCCACGTCTCTGAAAATCCCCCAGAACCTTTGACGCTTGATATATGCCACTGGCAGAAAAATCAAGTTCGCTCCACAAAAAACAGGACAAAAACAACACAAGGGTTGCAAACCGCAAAAGTTGATAACGTTGAAGTCCCTCCTCATATGAACTTCATCAAGTCTTGATGAAAAGAGGGAATCAAACATGTTATGGAACAATTTTTGCTAACCGAAAACTGCAATGATCAACCGAGCTGTTACAAACAGAGCCCTTGCCTACGTTGCTCGCGTTCCAAATCTGATAGGTGGCACCATTCCATCCATTGGCATTGAAAGCCTGACAGGGCAATGGAGGCCTGACGGGACTATAGAGAGAGAGAGGGAGAGAGATAGGGGGAGAAAAAGCGTAAGAACCACCAAAAAGATTGGTAGGATGGGATATGGCCCAATGCCAACACTCGCTTTGTGGCGGCAATGAATAACTCCTCTTCATCAGAACGTGTGCAGAAGAACTAAGTCTCGGCTGAGGTAAATGGGCAATTCCTACGGTTGCAATGTGGGTCGGAGACCGACCAGGAAAGAAAACACTCCATACATATATTTATAGATAGATAGATAGATAGACAGACAGACAGACAGATAGACAGACAGACAGACAGATAGATAGATAGATAGAGAGACACACAGACAGATAGACAGACAGACAGACAGATAGATAGATAGATAGATAATACCAGCATCTATCAGACCTATCACATTCAATTTCGCAGCGGCTGGAGGACGGGCCTTTGCCCTGCTTCTTTCCATTATCAGGTCCCTTATTTAACCCCTCCCTGGCCATCCTACAACCCGTCTGACTACGAGCTGCTACTCCGACACTGCCCTGTAGCTGTCCAAAAGTGACCGTTCTCAGCTGCAGGTAAGACACTGTCATTTTCATCCGCAAGGTCCTCAAAACGATCAGAACGTGTGGCCAAATTCAACGGCCCCTGGCATATCATTGCCTGGGGGATCATCTGGTTCTACTGGTTGCTGGGATTCTCAAACTGGAGAGTTGGATCCCGTTCTGAGCCCAGGACCATCAACCCAAACTTTAGACAGTCTTTAGTCACTGCTAATCTGACACAATGATGAAGGGTGGACACGTGCCAAATGGCTAGAGTAATTGATAATTCCAGGGTGGGTCTAGTGTGTCCCTGCTATCTTCCACAAATAAGTCCTAGAAACACAGCCTGGATTCAGCCTGTAGGTGTTGAATGCGCTCAGAGCTGACCGAAGCACTCATCAAAAGTGAGTAGAAGCGATGTCTTTGGCGCAAAATCAATCCAGCAGTATATGCAAAGTCAGATTGCCGTTTGAAGCTTCCAAAAGGATCAAGTACATAAAGTGCACCACAAGTCAAAGAGGAGGGGGCCATTGGCAATCCCAAAGTTGCTATAGATCAACTGTTCACAATTTGACCTCACTCCTTGGATTTCCTACGAGTTCCTAACGTCATTCAGCCATGCTGCGTCCACTCTCCTGGTACCTTAGTGACAAGCTCTGATGCTGGCATCGGTGTTCCAATGAAACTTGGAAAGGGTGCAGATGACATGGGAATTTCCGATTGTCAGGTAACCAAAGAATCTAAGCTTCGGCCAAGGCACTAATATGGAGGCGGTCCTGCACCTCATCAAAGCTGATGTCACTGGGAAAGTGAAAAGCCACGAGGGTTTTATATTTTGTTCGCCCTGAAATGGAGCATTTGAGACATATATGAATACAATACTATATATAATATAATATGAATATGATTGTATATGAATACAATAAATAATATATATATATATATAATAAAATATATAATATGAATATGAATGTATAATCTGTGAACATAACCCAGTCTACAAAGGCCTTGCACATGGTGATCACACATAATCAAACCGTGTCCATATGTCTCCAAAGTCAAAACCAAATCGCTGCGATCCCAGGCGCAACAACAGCAACCAGCACAAGGTGCCACAGCCTATCCGCATCTCAGCCGCCCTCATCGCTTCACGATGGACGCGGCCGTTGAGTGCAATTGCTATGAAGGTCCCGGTGATGTGGGACAGGTTGAGTCGCTGAGATTATTGAACTGAGAAAGAAATTGAAATCGCATGATGTCAAATATGCCATGATTTTCTATGCTCTGGCTTGTAGGTGAATGCAAAGATATCCTCATCTTGGCACACTGGATCGTTAATCCCGTGTTGCTTCAGGTGTAAATAGCACAGCTAAGAAGCATCATTCCAAACCAAAAAAAATGGTGTCTTCCAATTACATGACTTGTTCTTTTCGTGTATATTTTTCTTACAAGGAGCCAAGTGCAAGGACAAAGGGGCGTTGCAAGTACCCCGGAAGTATCAACCTGAAAAAGATTCCAGCAACTGAGGCACTTGTGAGGATGTAGTTCAAACTTAGCCCTGCACTTTCAATGATGGCATGCCAAAAGATGCCAAAAGAATATTTCTGCCAAACATTGCAGGGCGGATTCCACTGAATTTCATCCATGCCATCGGCTAGAACGACGCAGTCAAGGTCAAGGCGACACTGTTCCAACTGACACTGCGTGTGGTTGTCACTGCACAGCTCGGACAAAGCGACGCCGACACCTTTCTCACTCGGAACTGCTGTCAGCATATGCGCAGCAGCCGCGGAACGAAGGTGTGCACGACGTTGATGACCTCTTCCTGCGGCCGGGGCATGGAGAAAGGACCCAAACAACTGCCACAAGATGCTGAATTTGTGCAACAACATGGCCATTGAAATCTGAAGGGTCAAACCATTTCAAAAGTTAGATCGCTTGTTCGATGTGTTTTTCCTTCAGTCCAAGCAGCCCTGAAGACTTGGTGCACTCGGTGCTAGGTCTTGGGGTGTCAATTGGCATTGGTACTGGAGGCCGCTTACTCCCAGCAGCATTCTGAACACCCCCAATGCACCACACTGACAATCGCCATAGTGCCATAGGTTCCCAACCAACTCCCATAAAAATTGCCTCCAAAAAATCAGAAAGTTTAAACTGGATTAAACCCGCTCACAGCTGCACATCTTTTTGGATTCTATATTTTATATATGGCATTTACTGGGAAATTCAGATTTGAGGAGAGATTCTTAGGGGAGTAGGATGGCAATCAATGGCATCAACCTCAAATCCAAAAGTTTTGAAAAAATTGTAAATTAAAAGGATCAAAGAAGCGGTCAAATGGTGAACCTGGGGTGGCCCGGTGATTCACCTGGTCTACTCACTTGCCCTTCGGGTTTGGGTTGTAGATTGCACTGGCAGTCTTCTTAAGGTCAGGGTTCAGCATCCGACTGCTTGATGGCAAAGCTGGCGCTGTGCCACGGTTCCATCGATTGTACTGATCCGAGCCCATTCTTCGGCCAATGGCGTGTGCCATGTGCCTGGTTCGAGTGGATTTGTTTCGATTGGATCTTCGATTGGATCTTCGATTGGATCTGGTTTTGGCGGGTCGCAACAGGGCCAGCACTTTTTGAACAGCTTGCCATAGAAACACTTGCGCCATTGACAGCCATGAGCTCAGGAAAAAAAGACACCAGACAGATAAGATCCAACAATCAGATGGTAGTATACATGTCTGCTTGAGCCACGGGCAAAGTATTTTTCATGCAGGATCGGAATAAGAAACCAATGACATAACAAAGTTCCTGTTGGCATTGTAGATTTTGACGATGCAGTACAGGCAGAATCAGGAATCACATTTATCAAAAACACGTTGAAGCAGGAATCACTAGAAGTAGCACGTGATGCCACCACTCGCAGTAATTACAACGAACTGATCTCATCCAACACGCCACATGACAGCGATTGACAGCGTCAAGGCGTACCTGGCGCACCTATGCACGGCTGCGGCTTCCAGGGTTGCAAATCAAACCTGAGGGCCGAGGCCTGACCCAACTGCCCTCCGGCAAAAACCCAAGAAATTGGCAATAAGCATCAATAAGCCATGATGAATCTGGCGCAAGTTGCCGTAGCCCAGAGATGAATTCCATGTATCAACCCAGACACACAAATCAAGACCCCTTCATTGAAGGTCAGTGATCGCCAAACAAGACATAGCAAAAAAAACATAGCAAGACCGTCACATTATAAACATGCACATGCAGTCAATCCCCGTGGAGGTACGAGTGTACGTGTGTGTGTGTGTGTACTGAAAACGTGACGTTCCTCGCCAAGGAGCTCTGCAACCAGGTACAACCATACAAGGACAACGGTTCTCTGATCAGTTTGAAGATCCTACTCATCTGCATAAATCCAAAACTTCAGCACACATTCATTCCAGGCCCCCACCATTCTGCTCATACTTTGCCAGGAGTGGCAAACTCCAACCTGAAGACCAAACCATGCGCTTTCCAAACAGCGTGGTGAACATGATTGGGCCTCTTTATATGCAAATTGTATATCCTTTGTTGAAGTTCAACGGATTCAAGGGGTAACAGAAGATGAGTGATGAGGTGCTACAAAAGCTACCACGCGGGAAGCTGTGAAATACTTCTTCCAGTGGATACACCACTCACATCCGTGCTCTGGAACACAAAAGAACACTACAGAGTTTGGCTGAAATTGCCTTCAAAACATTTGACATGTGTTGGGGAAGGGTCAATCTTGACACAACACCTGTCAGATTTGGACTAGCACAGCTCAATCCTGGGTCCATCAGGGGAACAACGTTACTTAGAACCAGGTCAATCCCCCAACCCTTCTTTCGGGACACAGGTATGATTCGATTTGTTTCATGATTGATCTCAACCAATTCAGAGAATGTACTTTGAGAAAGCGCGTTATCTCGTGAACTCCGTGCAACTGACATGATCTGCGATGTTTACAGCCTCAGAAGGCTCAATCATCAATTGAAACAACAGACCCTCCCCGCTGCTTGACTAAATTTGACTGCGCACCTCTGTATCATCCACGTACCATGTTTTTTGCAACCCGATGTTGTGCCTGCGAGTTCCATAGCATCCACACTTGCTCGCCTTCCGTCAAGCCAAGTCAAGGTACACCAGCGCAAAGGAAGAGTCAAACTGACAGCACTGGTCCAACCAATGAAGACACATGGAAAAGAACTGCAGTGCACTTGCCCCTTTTCTACAGGATGACGACGCAGGTCTCCCAGAACTGGAGGCAAAACTTTTGCCTTCTGTGCGACCATCAAACACAGGCATTTGTCAGAGACGGCGGATGGCGTTCCAAACTACAAATTACTCATGAACTCCAGGATCTCACCAGACGTCTTGACATTACCCAACATCACAAGCGGCTCGTACCAGCCGGTGCCACAACGACCTTTTGAAGCGTATCGTTCTCTGCTTGTGCTGTGTTGAGATCGTTTTGAAAGTTCTCCTTCTCAGCTTGTGTTGCCTCAAGATCTTTTTGAAGCTTCTCGTTCTCTGCTTGTGCTGTGTTGAGATCGTTTTGAAGTTTCTCCTTCTCCGCTTGTGTTGTTTTGAGGCTCTCTTCAAGCTTCTCCTTCTCTGCATATGTTGCGGCGCGCTCTCCTTGAAGCTTCTCCACTTGACCCCTTTCTGCTCCTAGGGTCATGTGAAGATGGGCTATATACCACAGCTCCAGAGCACAAATGCCAAGCACCAGCGGCCAACCCAGCGAGAACCTATTTCTTGCGGACGGCTTCTCACCAACATCCTTCTTGCCCTTGCCCTCTGTACAAATCAAGCTGCAAATCTGGTTTTTTGAGGCAACATCACGGTCAAAGCCATCCCACACGGAGATATTGTTGTCCCAAAAATCGCCAAAGATGCCCGGAGCCTGTGAGCTCTGCGCTTCCCATTCATCTCGAGTGGCTCTCGAAGTGGGACAAATCACAAAGTTGAGTTTCCTGGGAAATCGCTTCAG
>Ga0126342_10010653_pt1 | contig 16454 bp, 13 predicted proteins | sample Cyp1metagenome_FD_92528 | JGI IMG/M metagenome (GOLD analysis project Ga0126342, IMG submission 92528) | Coral microbial communities from Lord Howe Island, Old Settlement Bay, Australia - Cyphastrea 1 metagenome | ecosystem: Host-associated > Invertebrates > Cnidaria > Coral ... | reverse complement strand
GCCGCAAAGCAAAAACAAGGCGCCAAATGAATGGAGCGACACTGGCCAAACTCACAGGCGCCAAGGGGGCTGCGGCTCTTGCGGAATTTCCGCGAGAGCCTGAGCTCCCCTGGCCGCTCTTTCGTGTAGTGCAGCAGTTGGATTGTGCGGTTGAGTGCCGCAAAGCAAAAACAAGGCGCCGAATGAATGGAGCGACACTGGCCAAACTCACAGGCGCCAGGGGGGCTGCGGCTCTTGCGGAATTTCTGCGAGAGCCTGAGCTCCCCTGGCCACTCTTTCATTTAGTGCAGCAGCAGTTGGATTGTGCGGTTGAGTGCCGCAAAGCAAAAACAAGGCGCCGAATGAATGGAGCGACACAGGCCAAACTCACAGGCGCCAGGGGGGCTGCGGCATGCTGCGGCTCTTGCGGAATTTCCGCGAGAGCCTGAGCTCCCCTGGCGCCGCTCTTTCATTTAGTGCAGCAGTTGGATTGTGCGGTTGAGTGCCGCAAAGGCGCCGAATGAATGGAGCGACACTGGCCAAACTCACAGGCGCCAGGGGGGCTGCGGCTCTTGCGGAATTTCCGCGAGAGCCTGAGCTCCCCTGGCGCCGCTCTTTCATTTAGTGCAGCAGTTGGATTGTGCGGTTGAGTGCCGCTGAACAAAAAAAAGCCGCCAAATGAATGGCTGCGATTCGGACTTGGTGACAAACCAAGTGAGTGTTCTGAAGTGCAGCTGGACTGGACGAACTTGCTGTTGACATTTATTTACCATCTCATCAATATATAATTATATATATATATATAATTATATATATGTATATATACGTTTTCTAAATAATAACACTAAAAGATGGTAGGTTTTCTCACAAGGCTTCAAGGTTTTTGGATTCTTGGTGCTTCCACATTGCCTGCATGGATGGCCCACAGGAACTGTGACACATGCAAACAACATGAAATAGAATTTCAACACCCTGAAACTCCAGTCTGTGTGCCACCCAAATTGGACGCCTCTACACAAATAAATGAAATCGCATGGAATACCTTCATTATATTCAAATATATTCAACCTGCTAGGGATTTGAACTAGATTAGTGTGAGCTGACACCGGAGAGGCAACACTGTAAGTCTCAGCTTAATTCCAGAAGTAAGTGGAAATCAACAACTGCATCAAAAAACTACAGGATATGCCCTGGAAACTGTTGATTGGTTCTCCATCCTCCAGTAAGAGCAACGCATTGGGCACTATTGGATACTATTGGCCTGTCGCATCCTTTGAGTCATTGGCTTCACTGCTTCACTGGGATGGAAGAGAAAAGCATAGCTGACATCTTCGCCACCCAGCGCAGACAGGGTCAGTTCGACTTGGGAGATCCGACTGACGAAGCAGCTGATCAGTGAGGGATATCACCCAGACATCCACTACTCAAATTGCCCCCAGCCATAACCATGTCCGGAAGACTCGTCATTGGCTTGTAGAGCCAGTGACGATTGCGCTTTGCTGAGGACTTCATTGGGTTTGGACGCTTCCAAAGATGTTTGCTGATCATTGCAGGGCTTGGCTTCATGGCAGATGCCATTGAAGTCGGTGCAGCACACGGGAAGGGTGGTAAGGGAGAGGAGCCAGGTTTGATCATATCACTAGTGCGCAGGAAGTTCCCCTTGGCATTCATTCGAGCTTTTTGCAGACTCAAGGTTTCAGAGATATTATATTATATTATATTATATTATATCATATTACATAAATAATCTTTGTTTCATCATCTGGGAGTCATAAATACTGTAATTAGGTTTTGGGTACAAACACCGACCATCGGGTTTTTATCCGTTTGATTCCTTGTTTGGGCCGGCTATAGACTTTTGGATCAGCTTCAGATAGCCGGGTGGCAGCCACAGGCAGATGCCTGTCATTCCGCTACTGTCCAATTTTCTGCAGGCGTTATCACATTTTTGGTGCAGAAAGCGAAAGAGGAATGGCCTGAAGTAGAAGGTGGAATGGGGTGAAGGAGTGAAGGGCTCTTGTGCAACCATTCCACATGTTTTGCAGTACCGGGAAGCGGGAAGAGAATCCAAGCAAGTGACAAAGTATTTCCTACTTGTCTCGTTTGGAGGGTGACGTGATGTGACGTGGCAAGACCGGCCCTCTACAAATTCCATCAGGTTTGACATGCATCAACATTTGATTTGCCATAAGTTGGACCTATGGGTGCTGGGTGTGGAATTAATTGGAACATTTGAATCTTTGGGACGCGTCGTCCAAGTCAAAAGCTTTGAGTTCGTTGGAAGTTGTATGATGTTTAAACTGACTCTCCTTCAAGGCTGGCAACTGAATGCTTTGTCCACAAGCGTGTTTACCGCCAAGCTGTGACTCAGCTGCAAGAGATCCGAGGTATTCTGTGGGGTCCATCCACCTCCATCCACCATATGGGTATGGATCAATACCTATTAATACCATTTTTAGGGGAATGAACATCCATTTACCAGCTATTTTGATGTTCACCAGGGGTACAAGGTTTTGACACACTGCCATATCACTATCTCAAGAGGTTTTCGCAAATCCAATGGTCCCACTCGATTTGTTGAGGCTTGGGAGCTGGATCTGGGGGAGCTTGTCAGACCACTTGGGTCGCAGGCTCTGTGCTCCTTCACTTGTACCAGTGATTCCCAGTGGCCCAGTGGCATCCATGGCATCCATGGCATTCCCAGCTTCTTGTGGTATCCAATGGCCTCAGCCTCACAGGCTAACCTTCTTACTGGCCAATCTGTTCCTCTTAGTCACTGGCTGCCTGTCTGCTGCAGCCCCGTCGTCGCGTGGCGCAAGGAATATAGACAGGATTCAATGATGTTCAATGGTTCTCTACTAAAATGCAACGAAGAAACGAAGCAAGAAACCTCTCTGACCTCCGAAGATCTCCGAAGCCCAAGCCACTGAGGTATTTTTGGCTAGTTGCGGCACGCGCACTGGTTGGCCTAGCGATCGGAGGAATCATCGTTCCTTTTGATAACCTGGCTGATGCTTGATGCAAATGGTCACGAAACACATGGGTATGGGAATGGATCAAGTGGATGTTCATCCCGCCAAAGATGGCCATTCCCATGTGACGTGGGCCTTGTGTCTTGCCAATCCACGTGGAAAACGAACAATCAACATTTTCACAGGTCGCAGCCCTGGGGGGGTATGATGGTGGACCTGTGATCAAGCAACAGATTTTGCATGATTTTGATATATTTTGTTACTGTAGGTTTTGTGTTTGAAGGCTGGTAGGACCTGGTAGATCCTGGTGTAAAGGACAACAAGACAGGGAAGATCAGGGAAGCATCGTATACGACTGAAAATGTGAGTCTGAGCAGTGCGAAACTGTGACAGGGTTGGAGTGCGTTCGGAGGAATATTGATGCAATTTGTAGGTTCCATTTTATTGAACTCTTTTGTTTGCTTGCTGCTTAAGTTTAAATTCTATCACACCTTGCAGGCAACCCATGCTTGTCATTGCTTGTCATAGTGCTGTGGCAGGAACTGAAGTGCCAAGGAAAGCGTGCCAGAAAGCTGGTCTGGAAGCGTTTGCTTTGCAATCGAATATTTTTGGACGTTGCTTGGCTTCAAGAATCTTCGAGGTGTTGCCATGGTGTCGCCCTGGCCAAAGGTTTTTTTTTGCCCCTTTCTTACCGGATCCTGACTAAAAGGTACTGCACTCAACAATCTCAACAAACATTTGGAACGCACACTATGTTTCTCAAGAAAGCAATGGATGATGAGATTTCCGAAAGCCACATGTTGTGCCCTAGGCTTGGAAGCCTGTATTCCAATGGTTTAGCTGCCCTGGTGATCGAGCCGTTGGGATGGAGGTGCCGTCGATAACTAGCATGTGACCATGGACAACTACTTCAATGGGGCCCATTGAATGGGGGTTAAACATCACATTTTGGTGGTGAATTATAAAGATGAACTGCCCAAAAGCTATAGTTTATAGATGTTCATAGCAATACATGGCTCTGAGGAAGTATCCGGAACCCTTAGACCGCCTAAACATCCAAAACTGTTGGCAGGGTCTATTTGCTTTTCAGTGCTCTCCCAATCCTACTGGCGTGCATGGGCTACTTCTTCTTAGAGGAGAGCTGCCACCGATGAAACGACCTCAGCGCATTGAGAACGGTGCGATGTGCTGCGGTACTCAGACATCCACCTTATTAAGTGAGCATCACATCCTGGGCATTTGAGTCTACGTTATGTGCATTTCAAGTATTTCCAAGTCACCATAATTCAGAATTATTCACCTTTTTTCCTTCGGTGACCATATGTGATCATTTTCTCCCCCAACCATTCATCTCCCTTTTGCAAAATGGCAGTCTTCTGCCAGGAGAGTCCCATGTGGCTCCTCGATCGTGGTTATGACTATGAAGCCTGGCAGGTGTTGCAAAGGATCAGCCGCATCAATGGCAAGGAGTCTTTCCGCTGTGCACTTTCGGTTCTGTAAAGGATGCGATTCTGAAATTAGTATGTACAACCATGTACAACCTATGCAATGAACATAATCGAAGATGCCATTTACATATTAATATATAATTATACACACGTATATATATATATATATATATATATATTTGATATATGTTGTGACTGGGGAGTGAGACTCAAAGTGTAGAAAATCGGACGGTCTCGATATGTCTCGTAGACATTGACATACATTTTCAAGATTTTACAAGTAATTACAGAATCGTAACCTTTTCCACGTGCAGAATTCGTGGATTGGGCAGTCAATTGGCATCGCAGGACCTGAGCAACATGGCGTTAGTGTCCTATGCCAGAGAAGCGGATCCTTCATGCAGAGAACTACTGGCATCTTAGCTGCCTTGGCTACGTATTTTCAAACATTGAAAGTTGGGATATCAAATTTATCAAAGTCGTGACATGGAACAAAATCCCTATGAGCCATAAGGTAACCTTTAAAAGAATCCCACACATCAGTGGGGCAAGTCTGTCTGGTTCAGCTGGAGAATGCTGGAGATTTCACACCGACGTATCAGATGAGGTTCCGTCGCTCCGGAGAAGCCTGCTTTCTTTGAGTTCCTTGGAGCAAACAGTTATAAACAGTTGCCAAGGTTTGCAATCGTTGTTGTGGGCTAGTGAACATATTCCCAAGCTTTCTATGACTGAATCTGGAGACAAGATAACACAAAGCTATACGCGCATGAGACGTGCAGATCTCCGATTGCATCCTCTCATTTTTCAGACTTCAGGTATCATTTGGTGGCTTGGACTCTTTGGCTACTACGGTGCTTCCTTGGGCAGCGGTTTAATTTTCTCCTCCAGTGGTTCCTTCGACTACGGTGAACTGATCTTCTCCAGCATGGGGGAGATTGCAGGAGTGACCGTAGCCATGTGTTTGGCCTGGCGGGTCTCGGAAATCATCATCCAGCCATGGTTCTACTTGGTCAGCACCTTGGCTTGCCTTGCTGTCCTCATTGCACATGCCTTGAAGGGACCAGCTCTGCTGCTGGGTGCCCTAGCCTTCATTTTGCGCGCTGGAAGTATGGGTGCAATTTCAGTGACTTGGGTTTTGACACCCACAGCATTTCCAACACACGTGCGGTGCACGGCGCATAGCATTCTCTATACTGCGGGCTCTCTTGGACCGGTCTGTGCCACGTTGTGGCCTGGAACAACGCCATTAGCCGTGATCATGGGAAGCTACGCTGGGGCCAACTTGGTCTGTGCAATTGTCGGGCAGTGGCAAGTCAAAGGTCTTGCAGCGCACCTAGGAGACAATGTCAGTTTTGGTTTGAACGGAGATTTTCAATCCATGGGGGTACCCCTAAATCATCCATTTTAATAGGATTTCCATGATGAAGCATCCAGCTATTGGGGTACCCCCATGGCCCATGCCTTAGGAAACCCCCATTTGACCACGAAAAGCCACAGGCATCCATCCTTCCAACTGCGCTCAAAGTGCGGAGTCCTTCCCATGTTCATATCTGCCACGTCCTGTAAGTACCTATTGCGGAGAATTAGCGAAAACAAACACACACACACACATTCTACATACACATTATATATCTATATATATCTATATATATAATACATATATCAACTACCCAGACCCATCCTTTGTTATCATGGATCATATTGGATCATGGATCCCAATGCTGTCATCTCATCGGCTGAGGCGTGGAGCCTTCGATAGTCTCATTTCAGACTTGCACGCCTCGAACCTGGAGCGCAGGGCCAGATCCTCCATCACCAGGGAGAGTCGTGTGCCTGGCCACAAAAAAAAGGCCCCCACTGGTGGTGGCTGGAGGGGTCACCCTCCCAGGAAACCAATAGGGTGAATAGGGATCCACAAGTAAATGATGAGTAAATGATGAGTAAATGATGAGTAAATGATGAGTAAATGATGAGTAAATGATGAGTAAATGATGAGTAAATCCTGTGAAACGAGCCCCTCTTCAGAGAGTTGAATCATCATGGCACCGATCTATGAGTTAGAGGTGTCAGACAGGGGAAGGACATCCAAACAAGATGAACACTCCATGGAATCAGATAGTTTTTTCCGACCTGCCAAAGGCTGTTGGACTCCACATTGGGTTTACTTCACCTATTGGAGTCAACTCCATCCATGTCATGGTTGTAGGCATACTCCTCTCTGCTCTAATAGTCCCGTATCATGCATTATCATGTCATCTAGGAATATCTTCTTTTTTCTACAATACATATATCTACTATTTTCTGATATTATACTGATATATCTATATATACTGTAGAGTATAGCCGCTATCAGAATATTTTTTTTTGGTATAAGTTGGATGTTGCTATCGTCATCCCAAGTTGGATTCCTCCCAAGGCATCGAGACCCACTTGGGCCAGTCGGCCCAGTTGGATGAGCCGGCCCAGCTGGAGCAGTCAGCCTGAACGAAGCTCCAATCTCCTGCAAAACGCTGAATGATCAGTTGATGGCAATGGGAAATCCATGGAAATCCATGGAAATCCCCTATAAATGAATGTTTTAATGGGAAAATGACGCGAAAATCATCTATAAATTTGTTGGATTTTCCATTGCGATGTTTGATGCGGTTATTACTTGAGGATTTTGATGTGGGCATCTCAGGGTGAAATCCGAACAGTTGTCAGATTTTGATTGAAGGTGCTACAACTTGAATTCATGGCTACAGCATGCTACAGCTACAGCATGCTATATCATCAAGAAGTGCTTTGAAAAACAACTCACAGCTACGGCGTTGACTTTGGACCCCTGCAAAGTTTGGGAGTCTATCAATGCAAGCGGCTAAAAATGGTGAAACGGATGCTTGTGCCGATTTGGATCGAGTTATGGTTGCGCAGCGATTCATAAGGTGTGTTTCGAAGTTGCACAGACCCTTCAGAGATACATCGAGGAGGGTTCGACAAAAGTACTTGCAAACAATGTTGCTCCTATGCAGAATCGCTTGTGTTGCAAGTTCAGCTGCGAATCAGGACAACACCCTGACATCACGCAGAAACTTCAGTGAACCGGGTGAATCCATGATTTTTTTCAGCAGTCTCCTCAGTGAAGCTATGAAGTACAAATATGTATTAGATATATGATATAAATATAATATTCATCGAATCAGATAATTGCGGCACTCCCAAATCAGCAGGTTCATCCTTGATGTAAGCTGAACATTGGATACATTGGATGCTGGCAGATCTTTAGCTCATAAAACATCAACAAAAAACTGGGGAAACCGATGCCTTGAGCATCAAGCAATCCGAAGGTGAATGATGCGCCTCGTGATGCAGTCGGTTTGTTTCCAGTTCAGGGTTGGCTTCAAGCGATGGACCAAGCCCTTTGCTCCATGGCAATACCTGGCATGAGCAGTCTCAAGCTTTTCACTTCGACTTTGAATTGTAAATCCATGTAAATCCAATATAGATCACTATAACTCCCATATACATCCTGGAGTGTCTCAATCATTCCCCACTTTTCATCCGAGTTTCAATAGTCCGATTTTCTTCCAACTTGAGACGGTCCAATAACCAATCACATGTGTTCCAGGGTGGGGATGGTTTCGATGGCTATCAGGATAAGATCAGCATGAGATCCACAGTAGAAGCTACGCCAGGGCCAGGTGGCTGTGAGGCAAACTCGCCAGATCTTTTCCGTTGAGACATCGCCTCATCGCTTCCCACAGAGTGTTACTGACACGGTCGATATGATGTGCACCAATCCACAAATTGGAGTCCGCAAAGGATACATCACTAGGCACTGCTGTTTGCTTGCCGCAATGCTCATCTTAGATCATCTTAGTTCTGTTACTTCCGGTACAGCGAACGTGGGAAAAAATATACCTCGCAGGTGTTTACATGGCTCGCTCAAGCTTTTGTCCTGAAGCCATGATGAGCAAAGAATCTATTGTAGTTGCCCTTTTTGCTCTGGTGAAACTCATGACCGCTGGCATTTTGGCTCATTTCCTAAGACTGGAGTGTGATTATTTTTGGGTGTCAAACAAAGCACATGCCAACCAGGACCTGCTGGAGAGCGACCTGTTCAATGGTCGGTTACAAAGCAGATCATAGACCATCACCAACCGTCACACATGGCAACCCAAAGGATCTCAGATCTGTCACCAGGATCTATGTGGGAAACCTGGACAGAGAGGTTCCACCAGAAAAGGAGGCATGTCATCACCGCCCAGTGCGTAGTGCGTGCTGAAGCATTTGTACCAACATTGAGTTGACGCATGCACCAAAGCCTCCCAAAGTAATTGAAAGGTGTTGGTGACTTATATCCCAGTTTATCCTCAAAGTTGACCGTGGGCAAATAAATTTGGTGTTTGGTGACGAGCGGAAGCAATGGGACCAGTGGATCGGGGTGCCAGGATCTAGCCCGAAAGTTCAAAAAGTATGGCGACATCGTGGATGTTTGGGTGTCGCGGCAGCCACCAGGTGCCGCTCAGTGGTGCATAGATATGGGAGGTTCCAATCAAACAACACTTCAGCGCAACTGTAGATGAGACCAATCTTGCACCGGTTGGGACATATATCAGACGCATCAACTTGGTTGTAGTGTTTAGATGTGCTTAGTCAACAGCAAGGTTGCTTCGCTGCAGAAAATTGAGAAGACAAAGAAGATATGGAGATGTGAGTGTGGTGCCTATCCAATCTGTAACGGAACGATACTTGCCAGTGCGTGGGTGTGTGAGAAGTGTTCTTACAACGTTTTGGGATTTTTGGTTATGGACATGTATCGTTCCTTCTTGTGGAAGATAAGTCCCAAACCGTTTGAAAACTCCCAGCGCGAGGGTTTGCCTTTGTCACCTACGACACCTACAAAGATGTCAGATGCTTAGCTGCTTGTGGATGTCCTGCCAACGTTCTTAACGAAACATCTCACAATCATGTCTTGGAGTTATATCAAGGGCACAATCATCAGACAGTATAGTATAATAAGTTTGAAGTCCTGACCTGCTTACTGGTTGTTGAAGAATATCTAACAGGACTTGCAGACTCTGCGCAAAACAATGATCATGATTGTGGCTTGCATATCTATCTTTCATCGCAAAATTCCGCTCCGGAATAGTGGACCTCAAGGCACCGAGAAAAGTCGGTCATCCGAAGTTTTTTTGTAGCGGAATGATTCCGGAGTCCTGTGGAAGGCTGGTTGGCCCATGTTGGCCCAGCAAGTCTTTGATTTTGTAATGAATGTGTGTTCGTTCCCTTAAGATCATCAGGATTCATCAGGTTTTGATTCTGTACTGTGTGGGGAAAGCAAGATTATTATGTTTGGCCATATTTGGTTGTTGCTGGTCTTATGGATGACAACGCATGGGATTCTAGGGAAATGCCTGGGACGCTGAGGCCCTGAAAGCCATTGAAGGCATGGATGGTGTCAAGTTTCAGGCCTCTGTGCTTACAATCTGTAGCGATTCTGGGCAGATGTGTGACCCTGGGAATCAGATACTACAGATATGGCCGCGGCTCAAAACCATACCACCCTTGATCCATACGCAAACATATGCAAAAATGTCAAGTTGTACTAGGCCACTCTAGTATACATTCGCAGGAAGCCCGGATCAAACCTCTTATATGTACTGTAACTCACTCGTTCCAGACTGCCGGACTACAGCGGAACGATCCATACCCTTTTTTTGAGCCATACCTATGAGTAGGGGAACTGACAACCGTGGAGGGGGGGCAGGGCAGGCACATAAATCAGGGGTTGCAGTCATATGATGCAAGCAAGCCATATCTGTCTTTCCTTGATGCAGGGGAAGAACCTGAATATTCAGCTCTCAATGGGCAAGGGTGGAGGAGCCTTCCGCCAACATCATCCGAATATGTGCAATCAGATGGTTGTTTTGTGGAATCATGGCAGCCTGCAAGTCGAGCACAAGCTAGAATTTGAATGAATTTGAGTCATCATGTCCATAATCTGATACAATCCCGTTACAGTATGTGTTGTTTTTCGTTCAGCCCAAAATTTTTCAGGGAGGATTTTGCCAGCTCACTCGACATGGGATTGGTTGAAACCAGCAAGCAGCTGAAGCGCTGAAGCTATGCAGGGGGAGGTGCGCAACCTGGTCCGAAGCAAAGGCGACAGCTGGCTGCAGTTGCTGGATCTGGATGCCATGTGCTCATTCCTCTTACCCAATAGTTCTAGATCAGTTTTTAAGATGTGCTATAACAACCATTAATATACCATTAATATCAATAATTTAATATCCAGAAAAAATATGAAACAGTATTATCATGTATTATCCATCATCAACATTCATTATACAATCGTTCTTAAGCATTAACCATTTGTAGATGATTATATATACTGAATAATCTGTGAACTATATTGATGATTATATACTATATATATTAATGTTATACAGATTATCCATCATTTGTGAACTATACGTCGTCTCAGACCTTGCGCCGATGGCACGTCTCTTTCACGGCCAGGCGTAGCCGAAGTCGCGTCCGGCGGAGCTCCAGCAGAAGGATGGATTCCAATTTTGTTCCATTTGTCATAGAATTGGATGATGGGAAAATTTACACTGAAAACCGGAAAACCCTATAAATTTGATGGTAAAAACTTAAAACCATGGTTTCTTGTAGATTTTCCCTTCAATGAATGTGTTGAAACATGTTGAATCATTCTTCATCCACCTCACCAAAGCTTGCCCGTTGAATTTGAGGCGAAGCCGCAGCCGGCGCAGTCGACGGCGGAGCTCCGAGAGGAAACATGGGAAAGTCCATGTGGATGCCATATGGCACTGTTTGGGTTTCTGGGGAAATGGTGGTATATTATCGTATATTATGGTTGGTTTATTGATACTGTATACTGTAATATACTGTAATATACTGTATACTTGTGTAATCTTGTATATATAAATGTATATGTATAATGATGTGTGTAGTGCACCTATGTAACTGTATCCCCAACCTTACGATTTTAGTGAGTTTTGATGAGGAAAATTGACGAAACATGACGATTCATTTCGTTGGATTGGTATACAAGTGAGTGCAGTCTGGATTTCTCTATGGATTACTAGTATTTCCATTTCCATCATGTCTGAAGGGAGTTGTATTTGACGTCTAAGCCAGTGTCCGAGACGGCGCAAGATGGAAAGTTCAAGTTCAAGATGGAAAGTTTGTGTCAAGCCGAATGACATTTTCTCAACAAACGCTTTCTTGCTGAAGCTTCGCTAACACATTGATTGTAAGCCTAGTTGCCAACTAATCCATACTAATCCAAGATCCTCCTTTCGTTTAAGATGTTTAAGTGTGTCGAAGAACGATCAAACATGGAGATGCCAGCAATCATTGGTTTCCCAATTCAACCATTTCTGAGTGGAGTTTGCAGTACTCCCTTTTTTCCGGAACCACCTCAGCAAATGTCCTTTGCCAGGAGAAGAAGGGATCGAAGCCGCTCACGCTCAGGATCCCCAAGAAGGGATAGGCCCGGAATCCATGACGTGACATGACGTGACATGACGTGACATGATGTGACATGATGTGATCTGTCCTTTGCCCCTGTGCAGCCGCGCAGTCGGTGGGAATTGGACCCAGGCGCTCTCCATCGTACGGCAGATGATGCTGAGAGTTCAATACAATACAATCGGTACATTTGACGTGAGTCAGCTTTATTTATACAGTTCTGACCGGATTTGTCCGAGTTCCAATGAAGTTCATCCACTAATACACTCAGTGCGTTGAGGATTCTTACGAAAATTACCAGCAAATGAGAAGAGTTGATGAACAACTTGTTGCACTATGGTTTGCTTTAGTAACTTTAGTGCAACAGCAGTCTGAATGAAGACACTGCATCAGCGAAACGAAAGCTGATGGAATTATTGACAAGAAAAAGGTGGCAGCTCCTGTGGACAGCCGTTTGGCCAATTGGCTGCATGATGAGATGCAAGTATATAGCATTAAGTAGCTGATGGATCTGATGGATCTGATGGCAATGTCTCAATGACTCTAGCTACGCCCAACATTTGCTGTGCTTCGCTTTCAAAGAATTACCTGAAAATACGTGGCAGTTCATGAAGGGAAGAAGACCTTGACAAGCTGGCAACAAGCACATCCAAGTAATGATTATATAGATATATATATTATATGCAATGATTATGCTGTAATGTCATAGTGAATGATTTCTGAACATTTCCGGAAGCAGGACACTTGCATCCAGCCCATTGCACCTTCCCGCCATGATGGCTTATCCAGCTGTTTCCAGTAGCTGGTGCTGCTGCAGATCAGAAATCGGCCCATGTTCGCAATGACGCGTCGGCTGAATTTCATGTACAAACACAGCCTCAACTGGGCCTCAAACATCAGACACAACCAAGGCTGTCATTCAACCAAGACTTTCAAGAAAATTCAGGTGAGGTCATGACATGTCATGACCAATCTATATGGAATTGAGATTGGAATTTGGATGCGAACCTGGACATGCTTGAACTTAATGTGAGCAGCCAGGTATTGTTCAGGACATCCTTTCAGAGGCACTACATAGAATCCTTCCAGCTATAGTTTCCTGCTCCATTGTTTGTGCGATGAGCAACTCAGACAACGTTGTGTGAACCTCAGCTATAAAAAGGCTCTACTTGTTGAGATGCAGTGACTCGTGCATCCTTTGAATCCAACAATGTTCGGATGAAGAACTATATAATATATATATATAATATATATATAATATATATATATATATAATATAATATATATATATATAATATACATAATATATATATATATATTATTGCTTGTGAGCCTGCATTGGTGTTCACAGTTCACGATGAAACTTCAGACCAGTTGCAGCTCCGCATTTCAGCATTTGTCAACAGAAGATAGCACCTCCGCAGGAGAAGGTCACTTCTGAAACATTGACAGATCTGCTATTGTAAGATGATTCAATACAAATGAATGTGACACCTAATATACAGTATAATAGTATATATACATACACATAGGTAGAATTTAAGTCTTTGGATTGTACTATGAGTTTGTGGTATCGATTGCTGCCGCTGCGCCCCCACAATGAGGTGCCAGACGCCAGCACAAAAGTGGGCAGCTCTGGACATGTGTCGGCAGGATGTAAGGACAACAGTTGCTGAAATTATAACCATCAGCCATTATTGCAATATATTGAGATATTGAGATATATTGTGGATATCCATATATATATATAATATTGCTATATGAATGTTTATCCACCAATGATGGCCATCGAATGATGGCTTTTTTCATGGCTGAACCATCCTGGCCCATCATCGCAATATCCACTCGAGGCTGCACCGCTGCCACCACCAGCTCCTTCGGTGGGTGTACCTGCACCAATCGCTGATCCCAATTTCATTGATCCAGCCTGGCAGGTGCGGTTTTTCTGAGTTTGATGCTCTGTGGATGGCAGGGGTGCATGATATTCCATGATATACGATATATAGAATACTGCAAATATAAGATATCTATAGAATTATAATTATAGACTCTCTAGTTGTTCCGTTATATTTATATATAACTATAATATATCAATATATCTATGATATATAGATACCTAGTATCTACAGATATAGATATCTACAGATATAGATATCTACAGATATAGATATCTACAGATATACAGTAGATGTCATGACTGCCACTTGACCTGGCGTCCCTCGTCCTCGTTTTGTCGCCATCTTCGAGGTGCCCACCTCAGATGAGACGGCCGTGCCCAAGGACGACGATGGCGAGAGCTGGTTGGAACTCCTGCGGGATGGTTTGGACGCCTCAGTTGGGAAAAACCTGGGAAAAAAAACATGGGGAAACTGGGAAAACCATGGACCTAATGAACCCAAGTTCGGAATATGATCTACTTGCGGTGTATATCCTACTTTTATGTTGGGTTTTTCATGTCTGAAATGTACTGGAGGGTATGGGCTGTGGGAAAACCCCACTTAGCTCATGGATACTTAGTACTTAGCAGCCAGTGTTTTTTTAATGAAGCAGGATGTGCTCGTTACTCTGCTGGTAGAATATGGTATACAGCTGTTGTTTCTGTGCCATGCTGTGCCTCTGGGAAACGGTGGATTTTGAACCATCGAAAGGAACCTACAAATAGGATCACCTAGGACCTAGGAATAATGGAGGTGGATTTTGGACACCAACACCATGTTCATGATGACCTCGCAGGTTTTGGCAGTGTAATATGTGAGAACTTTGAGTCTTCAAACAGTGAGGATTATGGGAAGCGTCGAAGGACTTCTGTCGGATGTTCCGACAGTTTCATGGCACCAAGGCTATTACCGACAGCTTCGGGAGGTGCGCAGCCAGGGTATTCTGTGTATCAACTGTCCTCAAATTGATTGAAATGCATATCCCAAAAATCCAAGACCCATGGTAACAAAAGCCATTTGGATGGGACAAGAAAACGTATTTTTGGGGGATGGATGCCCATGGCTGCCACCTATTTTGGTATTTACCAGGGTACAGTACCAGGGTCTTAACCCACAGGCATACCACATTTTCAGACAAACAAAAATGTGCCTCTGTTGGGATTCTTAGTGGCTTGGGGCTAGGGCTGTCGCTTCACAGGAGAATGAGTACAAGCAGCCGCCTCCCTTTCCAAGGGTGATGCACTTCGCAGCACCACCTGGGCTTCTTGGCTGCATGGAGCGTGCTGGTTGTCCACCTTTCATACAGAAAATAACTCAGACTACTCGCAATTACTTGTAGCTACGATGGATTTGCAGAATCATGCAGAAACTAGGCCTTGGAGCTTCAGCCCCATTTTTGAGGACATGCTGATCCAGAAATGGTTCTCCCTGTGAGAAATTTCGATTCGCCTAGGCCGGTGCCGGAGGGCAAATTCCCACGGCAGGTGCGGCTCAGCTTCGGCTTCTGAAGATTTGCTGTAGCTGTGAGCTGCACCCTGAGGTGTTGGAGCAGCAGCGGGCAGTTCTTGCGAAGTTCGGAAGCTCAGTTCCATCATTTAGGATGAGAAAATAGTCTACGTGTGTCTATGATGTCCTTATTATGACATATTATAATAGTATATTATATATATATATATCATATATATATATATATATTATAATATATATATTATAATATATATATATATATATATATATGATATATATATATATATGAATGAACATATCTGAATATGAAGGTGAACAGCAGGGTATGATGGTGAACTGTCCCCTGCCTGACGTTGCTCGCACCTTTGGATTTCATGAAAAGCCACCTTGAAACAATAATGATAGTTATTGTTTAATTATTATAGTAATAGTAGTAATCACTCAATATCCTGCACCTGATGATCAAAAAAAAAGGTTCGTAAACGTTGTTAGTGTTGGCAGCTGTATTTCCAGCAACATCCCTGGCTTGAAGGTTCAGACCGGATCCACCACCATCCAAGTTGGAATGCTCAGCTGTGCAGCCCGATATGGATTTGCCTGGATTGGCTGACTTGATTTCGCTGAGGGGCAAAATGAACTCTGGAAAAGGTGGCAAAGGAATGGTGCACAGCTGAGTTTGCAAGATGGACATCGGAACAATGCCTTCAAGATCCTTCAAGGCTCAAAATCACGTATTGGCTTGAAAGATCTTGAAAGTGTTGCTCCAACTAGAATGGCTTGAACGTTTTACTCCAACCACATCGGTGAATCTTTGGTCCCAACACTACTGCTGCCCTCGCTAAGATGATGGGCATGGATGGCATGGGCTACGGCATGGGCATGGGATGGAACAACTGGGGTTGGGACGGAGGTTGGGTCAGGGACTCAGCTCATGTTTTGCATTGTTTTGCCAGGTTCAATATATTCAACTACCATGTTTCTGTGCTTTGCAGAAACTTTGGACGTTGAAGGCCACACCCCAGATACTGTAAGTGGCCTTGTGGCTCCAGTTTATCTCGAAAGGTAGCGGTGAGCTACCTGAGTTCCCCCTTGCGTAGCAAGTATTAGGGGGCGAGCGGTGCAAGTGCAAGAGTTTGGGCCGGTTATGTCTCGGTCCGCCTTTCAAGGGGGGG
>Ga0126342_10010652_pt1 | contig 16454 bp, 20 predicted proteins | sample Cyp1metagenome_FD_92528 | JGI IMG/M metagenome (GOLD analysis project Ga0126342, IMG submission 92528) | Coral microbial communities from Lord Howe Island, Old Settlement Bay, Australia - Cyphastrea 1 metagenome | ecosystem: Host-associated > Invertebrates > Cnidaria > Coral ... | reverse complement strand
CTGTGCGGTCCTGGCAGAGGTATGGCAGAGGCTACTGCTGATCCAAATTCATTTCAAATGTTGATCATTGGCAGTGGCTGGGAACCATGTTCTTTTACGAGTGGCAATCATTGAATCCAATGGGTGGCAATCATTGAATCCAATGGTACACATGAAAAACAAATCATGTTTATTCCGAAGGATTTTATCCAAGGGGACCGGGGCTGAGCTGTTCGTTGCCAGCACCATAGACATGGACCCACCACAACCCCGTCGCCGAAGTGGGAAGCAGCCGGATGCAGGGGCTGGGAAGGCCAAGGCCAAAACAAAGGCCAAAGTTCCCAACATCGCCCCACTGTTGGATGCCGAGAATGCTTCCCTGAGCTCCTCAGGCGCACCTTCGTGAAATCCCAATAACATGTTACATACTTAATTGGGTCCAACTTGGAATAAACTGATTTGAACATATCAGCATCATTATATAATTATTATCGACGTCGACTTATATCATGTCCAGAGTTAGGGAAAACACATCATTGACGACCATTTGATAATCACCGATCGTCAACACCACCATCAGTCAGATCAGCAAGACCATCATCGTCATCATCACCATCACCATCATCATCATCATCATCACTACTAATTCATATCATCATCATCATCATCATCATCATCATCATGGTCAGGATCCAGCCACAATGTGGATTTGTTGGCCAGCACCTCCCATGCCCTGGCTAGCCTGACAGAGCAGACATGGCGCGATGTTGTGTCGGAGGAGCCTCTGAACCTGGGTGAGGGAGCTGTGCTGGTGGCTCGCATGAACAACATTGACCTGCGCACTTGTTTCAAAATTTACTTTCAATTCCCCCCAAGAATTTCAAATGTCCCAAGTTCAAAAAAAAACATGTTCATCCATTTTTGCCCATCCTAATCCTAGGCTCCCTTTGATGTTCAGTCCATGAAGGCGGCTTTGTTACCTGCAGGTGGGCAGCCAAACACGTCTGGCAGCTACACGTGCTCCCAGAACTTCTTCCGCTGTGATATCATGTTCAATGCGGACCCTTCGGTCACTTGGCAACAATCCGCATAATCCGTTATCCACATTTCATGGCATGAACCTGGTGAATCATTACCATAGTTATCCCGAAAATTATCTTATATAATATTTAAATTGTACGGTTAAAGACCACTATAAAATCCATGATTGATGATACTTACCAAGATATCCAGGATAAAATTATCCCAGCTCAATCTTGATCTTGTGGTGAGGTTCCCCTGCGAATGAAGTCGGTGAACGACATAGCAGACCGCTACTATGCTGAGGGCCCTGCTCGGTTCCACGGCAAGCTCAAGGTTGCTGTGCATCCAGACTGGGTCCTGTCGTCTTCAGAGTACTCGCGGGTGAAACCAGTGAGCCCCATGGAAGGACAAATAGCCTTTCTGTTGCCCCTTGATTGAAAAAAAAATAGCCATTAAAATTTTGTCTATTGAGCATAGGATGATCCGGTTTATCAATCATGTACAGTACCAAATTCCAAATCAATCAAAAAACCAACTAAGGGCGATGTACCGAGACAATGAAGATGAAGTCAAAGCTGCAGAATGGAAGAAATATGCTCTGAGTGCAACTTGGTTTTGATCATGTGTTGCCAAAAATCATTGGGCAACACATCTAATGATTTCAATGACCCCAGTTTTTTAACACCTCATTCATTATAATTTAGTCTTATTTTAAAAAACATATAACATCATGGGGACCAAATCACATGAGGAGGGGTAACAAATTGAAACCCATTTGTTCGCCGCTCAGGTCGAATTTGAATATGTGGTTGCAACATCGGATACCGATTTGTACTTCCTGAACCAGAACATTCGGCAGGACTTGGGGCTTGACAAGGAGTCTCTCTTTCTGACAGCACTGCAAAAGACTTTCTCGGTGATGGCCGCTAAGGGGAGGATGGAAAAGGTGCACGGTGCCATGAGCAACTCATTCTGTAACATTTATGATGATGGTTTCCATGTTCTATAAAACACCCTATGGTGTTGGGTTTTGACCGTCTCCTATTTGGTTTTATCCCGAAGTTATTGTTGGTCCATCCCTTTCATGTAAAACTTGTCCCATCCGTTGATGTAAAAAAAACTGACCCGTCCATTCTGAATTATGAACTTAGGTACGGCAGAATTCTGCAAGAAGTATGCTGAGAACTACAAAGCCTCCAGTGAAGCTGAACGCGTCCACTGCTGACAAATATTATAGCTGTTTATTGTTCATCCCCAGTGTAAATACCATGTATCCAAATGACACTGGCTATCATTTATGGTTAATTAATTAGTTTGAAGATTATGATGGCACCTGCCTTAAGTTATATCAAAATAATTTGGTGCATTAATTGGAAAGTAAATGCCAATTGGTTAGCCCATTGCCCAGGTCACTGATGCCTTTGTGGACAGTGCCATCACGTTGAGCAGACGTGTCCTCAACAGCCAGCGGCTGTTGGATCTTCTTCTGAAGGCTGATGAATCTCCGTCTGATGTGAACCCTTTCAACCACTGGTCGAAGCTACAATTGCTGGTGAGTAAGGGCAAAACTGCTCGCAACATCGATTGGGTGTTTCATGCCATGTCACTTGAATCAAACACATTATTTAGATTATAATTTTGATGTCTGAAGTTGGTATCCCACCAGTCAATTCAAAATTTAAGGGACATAATAATTATCGATTTGGACGATCAAAACAACTTTACCTTTCAGCCTCATCGGGTTCACCTAAATGATATGGCCATTTTATTTTTACACAAACACATTGGTCATATGTTCTTGAATTTACTTGGTTTCAATTCACGGGGATGAAATCATAAATCCTCTGGTGGCCTCTGGGACCGTTGGCTAAGGTTTGATGGCTGGAAAAACCAGCACCTGAGTCCTGAAATGCTTACATGGAGGGGGCTTTCGAACAGCCTCAATGGGAAGGGGACCTGTGAGCTTTTCACTGCCCAGCTCGAGTTTCGAGACTATTTGTTCAACAAGGTCACATCGTGGCTGGGATAAATTTGATAGCCACACATTTAAAATGAAGTAATCAATTTCAGCATGGCCATGGTTTCCAAAAAATAAGGTCCTATGGCTGGGACGAAGAAGTCCTGAACTCCATGAAAGAGATTTCTGGTGATCATGTGGAATACAGAAAGCCCGGGCCTCATCGGCCGTGAGTTACGGTATACCCATTAATCCATTCATCAGTCAGAACCCCCCTTTCCGTCCTATAGGATGTGCGGCTATGCCAATGAGAAAGTGGACCTGACGTGGAGAGCAGGAGCCAACCGGGGGAAGGGTCATGGCCACCACTAAACCGATACGATAAGTTAGGTTTCATTTTACTAATTTTAGTCACCAGTTAAGACTTGAAAAAAAACAATTTCCTGTCATTATGGGCCAGGATGGCCGAAATCAGCGGAACTTTTCTGGGCTTTCTTGGAGGCCCGGTCGTGTTGGAATGCAAAGCAAAGGGACTGAAACTTATACCATCTGGTAAATTAACATAGACCCTGAAAATGATCAATTTATAATGGAAACTAGCCTTCTAACCCCTATCTGCCAGGGTCTATGTTAATTTACCAGATGGTAAAATACTTATGTATATATACTACTGCACATGGGGCACCTGAGGATAGCCTGTTCAATAACACCTTTGAGACAACCTTCAAGAACCTTGTGCGACATCGGAAACCTGTTTCTAGTTGGCATTAAGGTGGTTCCTGAAAATTTGGATTCCCCATTTGTAGTAGGTGTGAGAATGCCGCAACATCCAAGGTTGCAGAGTGGGTTTCCAATGGAGAAGTCGAGAACCGGCTGAACAGCATCATGGAGTGCCTATGCTCAACTTACATTGCGCACACCACCATTGCTATGTCAAATGGAGGTTGGAATGATTGAATGCTACATTTGGGGGTTGAAATCGTCAACACTCATAAATTTATTATCTCAAGCATTTTTCAGCTTGAATTTCCCCATTCCTATCTGAGGCAAGCCGAGAAAGAATTGAAAGAAAGGAAGCGCTTGGCAAAGGCCTGATTGTGATGAAGGGATTGCCACATGTGGGGATGTCTCAAAATGAGGTGTCCGTTTTTCCCCTTAAATAAAATAGCCTGGAACTATAAACGGACACCTCATTTTGAGACATATCACCATGTTAAGAAAAAACATTAAATAACGATCAGTTGAATAACCCAAGTCTATGTTTGAATATGATTTGGCCCCAACCATTTTCAAATTCTTGATGGCAGGCTAACGGAGATGCTGCGGTTGATGATGATGAGGATGACGTGACCATGGTTGTCCCGGTGGAGTCTGAGAAGCCCGACGGAGAACTGGCTCACTTGAAGGCCGTCAGTCAATCCTTGGACAGGGATGATGTTGGGGTCAGTGAGAATCCAGTCAACTGACCAAATTTATATTATAACATGTTTTCTGAAATATATTTATCTGGTTTAAATAAATCCAGATAAATTATATGTCAGAAAAAACTATACTGATTATTAATTCCCAAGTTATGCAGAAATCGGGTTCATAATCCATCATCATCATGGTTGATACTCGGGAATCTTATTGTCTTAAAGTCATCAAATTTGGGTGTTCCTTACGGTACCCGGTGATTGAAGTGAATCAAGAACCATCAAAAAACAACAAGTTGCCTAGCTTTTGCCAGGTTCCTGTGATGCCTGTGAAGTCAAAAGGGAAAAAACAAGGAGATGAGAATGATGATGACAATGAGGATCAGAACATCGAAACGTCCGATGACAAGGCTGCTGCCGAAGAGCTTCAGAAGAAGATTGATGGGTACCTTGATCCAAGTGGTCCAATGTGGTTCACTTGAAGTATTGATGGAATGTCATTCTATTTTAAAATTATAAAAAATTATAATAATTGTCATTGATTTCAGGTCAAATTCAGGGTGTATCAAGATCATCACTAAATGACAATTGAGGTCACCTGATAATAACCAATCATCATCATCATCATCATCATCATCTGATCTAATTAGTCCTTGCTCGGCTTCTTCGGTCTCAGTTCTGACATTTCTGAAGTGGAAAGCCTCCACGCGTCTCATGCACTTGGCACGCGTCTCATTAATGGCTTCTTGCCATCTCTTGGCGCCATCCAGCTGCGTGGCGGCCCGCGATGGCCCGCGTGGCCACGTAGTCAGTGCCAGGAGAAACCGGTAGATCTCCTCATCAGGCTGTATGTCGGGTTCAGGGTGCAGAGCCTCTTGTGCTGCTGACACTGGTAGACCAGGTCACCCACCCTGGACATGGCCATCTTCGGATCATCTTCGTTTGGGTTTCGGTTGGGTCATCGTAGAGCACCACACAAATTCTAATAGTACTATTATTATGACGTCCATTGAAAATATATAGTGGGTTCAAATACATCTATCCCTCGCTCAGGTACAAACAAAAGGCGTGTGCCATGGTCCGGACGCACATCAAGCTCATTGTTGAGGAGGACTATTCTTTCTGGGTTAGTCTTATCCTTTTACAAAGAAATGTTAAAGTCGACCCATGCAACATTGTTTTGATTTTTCCCAAGACCGATCACTGTCATAATATATGATCATCTTTTAATTTAGTAATTATTATCATCTATGATTACTTGTACTACAGTGTCAATTATAATTCCACTTGACTATTTAATCCCCATTTATATATTATCCCTTTTTATTATCATCCCGTAGCTTAATTACGTTATTTAAATTATTATTTTTATTATATTATTTATCCCATCATGTATCCCGTCTTTATCCCACACCATGATGGCCTACTAGATGGTTTGGGGGAATTCGGTATTTTAACTTATGTAGCACAAGGCGGTGGCAGTTTCAAAAATAGAAAACCTATAAAGGATAGGTTGGTTGTTGTGAATCACGGATGGCAGAGCGAAGCCACTGATGGACCGACAGGTGGTTAAGGTATCTTCTCTTTCTCTCTTTTTCTGTCTCTTTCTCTGACTGTCTACCAACCTACCCACCTATCTATCTATGTATCCATCTATCTCTCTGTCTGTCTATCTATCTATCTATCTTTCTTTCTTTCTATCTGTTTATCTATCTATCTATCTGTCTGTCTGTCTATCTATCTATCTATCTAACTATTATGTGTCTATTAATCTACTTATCTATCTACCTACCTATATTTCTATCTATCTATCGATCAAAAAAACTATTTATCTCTCTATCTATCTCTGTCTGTCTGTCTATCTATCTGTCTATCTGCAAGCTTGAAAACGAAGCTCTTCTGCGAGACTTCCTCATTCTTTGAAGTTGACAACATCAAGAATTAAAGCGAGTAATAAGACTTCTTCATTTTTTGAACTTGACAGCATCAAAAACAAAGCACTGCGAGACCTCCTTCAAAATGGCAAGTAAATTTCCTGCAGGCCTGAAATTTCATTTTTATCGGGGGCCAAACCGGGTATTTTCAAAGGCCCCACAAGCATTTAGCCCTAGATAACTGTGGGAATCTGTGTGCGGGGCGATCTGAGCCCGACAGGAAATTTGGAAGTTCAAAAATGGAAAGTTGAGTGCAGAGCTGACAGCCTCGTACCATTGCGTTTTGCGATTTTTGTAGTCCACCTGTCGAAAGTACTGCGCTTGCCACGAAAAAGTGATGCCAGGTCATACGAAGTGCTGCACCTGTCACGCAGAATCATCTCAGCAAAATTAGCGAGCCTACTTTTCGACCCTCCGGAACCACAAATTGTGGGGTTCCATGGAGGTTTCTGGATGGAAAAAACCAACCCCAACGGGAAAGCTTGTCCGTTGAGGTGTATTTTGGGTGACTTTTTGGGGCTATGTCGGGCCAATGTTGGGCCGTTTTGGGTCTATGTTGGGTCCATGTTGGGTCATTTGGAGGGCAATGTGGGGCTGCATGGAGGTCTCAGGAATGAAAAATTCAAGCCCAACCGAAAACTTCTCAGTTGCGATCATGGGGCCATTCTGTACCTCACAGAGACCTCCTGGAAAACTATACCACAAATCAGTGGAAAAAACACAGTGTTTCGCGACTTTCCGACCTTTTCGCGCATCTGCATCTTCTTTCTTCTGACTCTTTCTCTTCTGTCATCTTCTCTCTTCTTCTCTTCTCTTCTCTCTGACCCTTCCCATCTCTGCTTTTCATCATCCATATTAGTTTGACTTCTAAACTTCCGTCGATTATTAAATAAGGTCCCTCTAATGTCGCTGTTGTCAGGACAACCTTTCCAATATGACCAAAGCCTTGGGTGCGACTGCATTCCCGAAATGGAAGGGTGAAGTTGACCCTGAAACGACACTTTGATTTTTATTAAAAAGGTGCAGCCCAAATGGTTTTGTTGGGAATTTGATTTTGGTATTTTGCTTTTCCCATTTTTAAGGTATCCTATCATCCCCCGCACATCAGGAACCAGGTGGTGAAGATGGTGGCGATCTACTTTGATTCCTGGCGTGGGCACCATTTGGGATATCCTTTATTATTTGGAGTTACATGTCAGTTGATTAAATTTGGGGTATTATGTAATCAAGCATCATCATTCCCTTCAAAGTTATCTATCAAATCATGCTACCTTCAAACCGTCCCCTTTTCAAGATTAACTCCCAAGTTTCAGAAACCGGGTTGGTTCAATTACTATTATCCCACATCTAAGTCTACGTCCCTCTAAGGACTCAAAGGTGGTTGGAGAAACGAATTGCCAAGCCAACCTGCGCTTGCCACCCTTAAGGGAGGGACGCCACAACAAGCTGTTCTCAGCGGCTCTCTCCCTCAGAGTGGACAAAGAAGCCAACACCATGGTTCAGGGTGACGGCTTTCTGATTATGGATGGGGGCAGGGATGGCTTCTTGGCTCATGAAGTAATCTAAAATGGTGGCGCCTCCAAATGTTATAGGATAAAGGATATATACATCATGTTTTAAAAACCAAATGTTCGTCCACTTAAGACGCCCCCAATAATGTCACAAAGATTCTAAGACCAAATCAAGCCAACCAAAGAAGGTCATAGAAATTTCTTGAACATGAGGACTGGCCACATCCCTTCTTGGAGCAGTCCGGCCCTCTGCAACAGAGACAATCAGCAAGTACAAGACAATGAAGTTTTTGGTTTGGGATGAGAAGGCAATCCGAACCAAGAAAAAGCGTTCAAGAGGAGCGCTGGTCAACCAAATGGAGAAGCTCTACGTCTTGTTACCGGAGCAGCAAGCCCTGAGCTTCAAAAAGCGAAAACACTTTGCTGGAACCACTCATGGTGATGTGATCGGTCCCATCATGGCACCCGCTTGGGATGAATCTTGGGTTCAAATGGTGTTGATGATGATGATAGCCACTATGCTAATGGTGATGGTGACTATGATGTTGATGGCGATGGTGATGATGAAGATGACGATGATGATGATGGTGGTTATGAGTGAGGATTATGAGGATAATGACGATGACGGTGAAATATACTTTCACCAACATCGTAATCATCCTCATCATCATAATAATCATAGACGTTTATGATAATTTTATTATACCCGTTAAATTTGAATCGGCCGTGGCCCAGGATGAGGAGGAGACATGGAACATGACCTACCAACAGAAGAAGGATCTCTTTGGGAGCAGCAACCGGATCAGGGTGGGGGGCGAAAAGCCTGACGGGGAGTCTGAGAAGAGTTTCTTTGTTGCAATTAGTTTGTGAAAGCCCCATTCATTTCACCAACTTGGTGTAATTCTTACTGTAAATCCCATCAATGAATCATTGAAACATTTGAAACAACCACCCTTGAGGTTTTCTTATCAGGGCTGTTTTGACCAACATGTCCCAAGTCGTTTTCCTGAGGTGCCAGGCGCTTGGACACCGATGTGGAACCAGTGGCGTATCACGCCTTGCCATCTGAGGTGGCGTCTTGGGTAGCATCTGACTGATGACAAAGAAACCCCTGAATGAGGAGATCATCAAAAGATTAACTTAAGATATAAATCATTCAGAATCAGAATCAACGTAAACCTATTTCGATATTGATTATGATGATCTTCCCATCGCCAACATGATTGTAATATCAATTTAGATGCCTCACTTCCCGGGTCTAGTTGTCGTCACGACCATGGTTTGTTCCAGATTTCCTTCCAATTGAACATTGTTCTTTTTTTATGGATCACCATCATCGTCATTATCAGCATCATCATCACCATTGTTGAGTTTCCATATGATTGTGGTATCCCTAATAATAAGGTAATAAGGTATCCCAGATACATAATATTATAATTTATCATAAGTTATTTTATATATAACTTATGATAAAAAATGTATATAATATATATATATATATATATATAAATTATAAATATATATTATAATATCATATTAATTAACAATATCTATTTATAAAAACAAATATTCGATTTTCATATTAATATATCAGGGCCCACATAATATTATATGATTGACCCATCCTTATATGTTGAATCCCCACCGATAAATAAGGTGAGTGAGATCTTCCACGAGTTCAACATCTGTGCTATGTTGGATTTGTCATGCTGTCACTTGCGCAGAACAATGACAGTCAATTAAACTAAACATAACTTTCGATCGATTATCATAATTACAGATCAGGTTCAGAAGCCAAAAATCCTTGCAGAATCATTATCTTCTGGGTTTGACCGGCCTACTTTCCAAACCCAAATGAGGTGATGGAAAAACGGCGTGGGAAGCGATTCAGCAAAGGGTGCCTTATATTGGCGTATGCTTCACCCAGGAGCATGTACCTTGACACTAACTTACTGTATCTTCAAGTTTAACTATATACATTTAATGTATCTTCAAATTTAAGTACATTCATTCAATGTAGTTAAATTTGAAGATACAGTAAATCAGTAAATCATATGGGCTGAGTCTCCATCAAATTCCGTTGAACCCACGATCAACATATGCCATCACAACATCCATGGGGCCCTGGATAAATTCAAGGAATGACGAACTTTGAGATAAACTGAATCCCTTTGATTTAGCTGAGTTATGATAGGTTGTCGCCCGCAACAGAACCTAGGTCAATGAACTGATGAAGAGGTTGGAGGCCAAATGCTGGGATGGCATGATGAAGCCCGAAAGCCCACTCTATGAGCCCCTGCTTGCCGCCATCTTCAGTGGCCAGAAGGGAAACCGAAAGGACCGCTGTCCACCTGTTTCAGCAGCAAACTGGGTACCCAAGTTCTTTCCTGATGTTGATTGGATTGTTAAATTATCCATGACATTGACATGATTATATAATGGTTATTGTTATTATCATATTATCATCGTGGATTATTTTAGAACCATTTTATTTGAATCATGTCATGCCCATCCTTGATTATGTGCACTCGCTCCAGGCAAGTGTCAAGGCAAAGGCAAAGACCAGGTCGACAAAGAATGCCAAGAAGAAGAAAGAAAAGGAAGATGATGATGAGGATGATGATGACGAGGAGGAGGATCCGGATAAGGAGGAGGACGATGATGAGGATTTGGAGGAAGAAGATGACTTAGGCGAGGACGATGATGATAAGGATCAGGAGGAGGATGAGGAGGAGGAAGATGCAGATGAGGATGCAGGAGAAGATGAGCCGGATGAGGAGGAACCGAAACAGGGAACCAAACGCAAGAGCTCCAGCTCAGCTGGCACCAAGACCGGCCGAGGCAAAGGCAAAGGAAAGGGCAAGCGCAAGGGAGTGAAGTCAGCACCCAAGGCAAAGGGACGTCCCAAGGCTGGGCATCATTATGTGCATAATTTTTCACTAAGCCCATTTTAATAACAAATATCTAGATGCCAAATTCAGAGACGAATCCAACCAAATACGATCATACAATGACAATTTGCCCCTTTGCACGTCATGCAGGCCGGAAACAAACAGGCAAAGAATGTTCTGGACAAGCTCAAGGGCCTGATGTGATGCTGCGCTATAACCCCATGGACCCACAATGCCCGGGGCGTTTGAATCAGCCAAATTTCCCACAAAAAAAATCAATAAAATAGGAATTAACAACTAAAACATTCCTCAGTCAGATTTTGTTGAATGATCATTATTTACATCATTACATTAATCAACAAGTCAATGTCAATGGTTTGAAATCATCTTCATAATTCATAAGATTTTTTCTTGGCTGATGGGGGATATGTGGGGAGCCAGGTGTCAAAGCACCTGCAAGACATAGGACGGCAAGTCGCTGTTCCCCCCGCTGCGCAGAACCTGCGGCTTAGAATGGGCCATTCAGCTCAGCTAGCGAGGAGATGATCCCGATCTCCCAAGTTTTGATCTTAGGATCTTGGTCGTCATGTTTGCGAAGCGAAACCATGATGCTAAGGGTTAAACCCTCAAATGATCTACGCACCCCGGGGAAAAATTAAATAATCATTGCGCTGTGTGAAAATATGTGAAAATCACATCTTTTATTTTTACATGCAAAGTTGCATGGAATTGCAACATTCAATTGTCAATGATGCAGTCACTTCGGGTACTGTACCATGGGACCATGTTTTTCTTTCTGTGGATCAAGTGGCGGAGCAACATTTACATAAATAAGCCAAATTATTTTGACACCGCTTCACTCTGAATTATGGGCATACAAAAAATGATAATATATTTTTACCATTCAATTCATTTTATTTTACGAAATTCCAGCATATTAATGATTACTGTAAATCCCCAGGTTTATATCTTAACTGTATTACTACACTTTTGCTCCTAATTATTTGCCATGGCTGGTGAAGATCGTTGGCCAAAACCCAGAAAACTGGTCATTGCCGAAGATTGCGCTGGATTGGGGCCACTAGTCCCATGCTGTAAGATCCTTGGATGATCTTAGGATTTGTTTCAATCAAACCCCCAGTTATCATCTTATCCAATTGTATATTAAGTTTCCAACTGACTACTTTTGAACTGTGGTATTTCCAGATTAATTAATTATGTTCAGTCCCAACCCCAGTGATTATTGTAAATGTCCATCAGTCCATCGTTGAATTTCTGAGGATGGTTGGATTGAAACCTGAACCCTACTACATGAGCGAAAGTGATGGACCATTACGGGACCGCTTGAAATCCTTATACAAGCCGGAGATCCTATCAAAGAACTGCGAAAAAATCAGAGGCAACCTGGCTTGCAATCAGTCTCCTTCTCATGCTCCCTGGGTTCGCAACCTTTGACTCGGTGTACCGCCTCGAACCGCCATAGATTAAGTATGTTGTTTGCCAGACGCGACTGGTCACCCAATCCTTGTCAAGTCGAGCGTCCGCAAAATCTTCGCAGAAATTGTTGAGGGCCTCTCAGCCGCTCTCAGGTATCCGCCAGCTCATTCACATCTATGGCTCTGGATTTCCATGCCAACCGTTTTCGGCAATTGGGAAGAGACAAGGTTCCCGTGACAGAAGGGCTAGTGTAGCCAAGGCTGTTGCTAAGTTGAATTTGATTTCCCCATTATCATCATTGAAGCTGCATTGTTATTATTATCATTGTTTATCACATGTTTTAACCCATTATTATTCATTCGTTTTTTTCTCAAGAAATACAGCCTGTCATTTCAAATGAGGTTGTTCGAAGAATCCGCCGGTGGCTTCCGGATACATATATCCTTGAGAATGTGAAGGGCCTCACCTACAAAAAAAATGTCAAATTCTTTCGGCGGTTGCTCAGGCTGTTTCTTGGACCTTATAATTTCTGAAATAATACACTTATTCTTATTATCACATTCAATGACAATCACTTATTATAATATCGTAACTCACTATCTTCATTCAAATTATATGTTTTTATGTCTGAACTACTTCCCAAAGATCATGAGTTCAACTTCATTTGGCCCAGGCTTTCTGCTGATGGCCACTACGATGTGCAGTGGAAGGCTGGATGATGCAGCCACCTAATCAAAACTTATGCCATCTTTAAATCATAGAGCCTCTGGCCTTGTTCCAAATCATTAGAGATTTTATTTTATTTCATACTATTTGATTATTGATCACCTCGATTAAATTACCCAAGTAATCTACTTATTATTGACCCGGACCATCAAATAATAGTAGTCATGGATTCCCACTTGCAGGTCATGGATGCTTTTGGATATGCTGGGCTCCCCCAGCGGCGTGAACGGCTGTGGATCGTGGGGACGAACAAGTATGCCACGAGAAGCGCCTGGACATGTGAGGTTGGGACGTTTGGTTTGTTTTGGTTCCATCATTTGCTTATTAATATTGTTCAATGTCAAGTGTCTTATTCTAGTATCTATCAAGACTCAATTGTTGTTTCAACAGGCTGGGAATGATTTTTCAACCATTTACTCACGGGCATTTTTATGATTAATGATTCATGGATTCTCTATCTTAAACAAACTAACTGTTGACCCACACATTTGCCCATCCGATTGGTGTTGTTATTCCCATCCGGTTTTTTTAGTATCATTGCAACCAAGGAAAGTTCCATTTTCCTCTCCCTTTGCCATGGGCCAAAAAAATCAAGCTGAGCAACTTCCTGGGAAGGACGTGTTTTGATGGTTTGGGTCCGTAGTGTGAATGAACATACATGGATCATTAGATCATCATATTTGGCCAGCATTCTGTTGAATTCAAAAATCGATATGTTCCACCGTAATTATTAATCATAACCATTGCAGGAAAAGCAAAAAAATCAAGTTCCCAAAGACTGACTCTGGGCGGAAGCGGCTGCGCGATGGATTAGAGTTCATCCACGACCAGGGTTTCGACACCAAGGAGTGCTGGACTCTTGGGCAAACCATGCGCTCGTCCGTTGTTTGGTGGTTGAAGAGTTGCCAACACCAGTTTTTCAACCAACTGAGTTGGTGTCGAAATCTTCCAGACCGCATTCTGTTTCACTATCTAAGGGTCGTAGACTGTGCCGCGAGCAAGAAGTTCCAGGGAAATCCAAGTTATGAAGTGCGGCTTGGTTCGAAGTTGATTGATACGATCCATTTAAAGTTTTTCCCAACTGGGTGTCTCAGAAATCATTCAGCCGTTCATCTTATTAAAATTATGATAATAAATGTTTTTCTATGAGTCAAATCCATCCCAAGATCATACCAAAAATCATTACCACCATGAAAGATCAATCCAAGTCAATGCAACCCGTTGATTGTTTTCTGAGGTCCCCATGTTTGACCCGTGCTCGTGGAGGGGGTCAATCATTCTGGATCACGAGCCATGGGCGATACATGAACTTGCAGGAGCCTGTTTGGACAAACAACTAAGTTAAGCTATCCCACAAAAACTCGCTAAGGTCGATTTCACAAAACACCATTTCAATGTCCATTTCAGGAACCTAAATTGGAGGTACCTACCATATATAAGGCTTATGTAAAGGCCTTATGTTATTATAATAATAATTATTAGTTATTGTTATTTATTATTATTATAATATGGTACAGTCCTCCATTTTAGGATCCTGAAATTACCATTGACCATTCACCATTTGGGGGAGGTCGCAGATAATTTAATGTGATACATGCCTCATCACCAGGAGAAGGCGGCAATCCAAGGGTGGCTCCCAGTTGAGCCTGGGGAGTTGACAGCCGCGCAGCTGGGGGCTGCTCTGGGGAATGCGTGGCCCCTCCCGCTGGCAGCTAGGATAGTCTATCAGTTGAACCGATCAATGGATTGGTCACGTGATGCAAAGGATCCAATGAAATAAAAAGGGATAAAAAGGGCATCTCGGTGGATTGGGAGGAGATCACAGTGGTTGAATCACTCAAACATGTGGACATGAACATGTGATTATCATTCAAACAGGGAAATCCAGTTTGGGATTCGTTATTGCCAAGTGAAAATTATAGTTAAATAATCAGTAAATATTGGGAAAACATCTGAAACCCTAACAGAAGATGAGGAGGAGGATGAGGATGATGAGGACGATGGGGACGATGATGGTGATGGTGATGATGTTGATGACGATGGCGATGATGATGATGATGATGATGACGATTCTGATCATGATGATAATGATGATGATGACGATGATGATGATGATTCTGATCATGATGATGATGATGGTGATGCAAATGATGATGGTGATGGTGATGATGATGATGATGGTAATGCTGATGATGATGGTGATGATGGCGATGATGATGATGATGATGATGATGATGATGATGATGGGGGTGCGTGTGTTTCTCCACGTCCCCAGGGGGTGGTAGCCCTGGGAGTGCGTGTGAGTTACCACGTCCCCATGATGATGATGACGATGATGATGAGGATGATGATGATGATGGTGATGATGATGTTGATGATGATGGTGATGTTGATGGTGATGATGATGATGATGGTGATGATGTTGATGACGATGACGATGGTGATGGTGATGATGATGATGATGCTGATGGTGACGATGACGATGACGATGATGATGGTGATGGTGATGATGATGATGAAGGTGATGATGATGATGGTGATGATGATGATGATGGTGATGATGATGATGGTGGTGGTGATGATGATGATAATGGTGATGATGATGATGGTGATGATGATGGTGGTGGTGATGATGATGATGATAATGGTGATGATGATGATGATGGTGATGATGATGATGGTGATGATGATGGTGATGATGATAATGGTGATGATGATGATCAGGAGGAGGAGGAGGATCGCGGCAACCGCTGAGGCCCCGGCGGTGGCTCCAGAAGCCGCCGGGCGCCACAGCAGCGGCAGCCAGCGGCTGTGGGATATTTTTTTTTGGTGGTTGGGGGAAATTTATTTAAGATAATTCTATGATGATTGAGAAAATAAACGGTTCATTTTCCCTTGGCATTTCCATAGGTTATATAGTCGTAATTTATAATAATCACCTTTTCATATCAGGAAAATGAACCGTTCATTTTCTCTACATAATAAATTGGGGTAATTGGTTTAACCTAGTTTAATTGGGGTAATAAACTATAATAATAATAATAATGGGTAGTAATAACATAGTTAATATATCCCTAAATAATAAACCAATTGGGGTAATTGTGGTAACAATTTAGTTATTATATATAACTAACCTAAGAATTGGGAAGTATGAGCCCGTCAGCACCATTTATCTTATCATTATGAATTCTAAATATCCCCATTCAAATGAAAATCATCCAGATTAATTACCGGTGATAACATAATAATAAATTACCGATTTCATGACTATGTAATTTTCTTAAAAATGACTCTGCACTTTTTACCTTCACTAACATCACCCCAGTTGACTAACTCTTTCCCTGACATTCTAAAAGTCCGTAACACGGAAGTTTCTCCCCCTAAACTTCCTTTGATCATATGACATGCCTCCGTGCCCTTCACTGCAGGATGGCTGCAGCTCCTTTGACATTGCGTTAGAGGTGGGTAAGAAGATCAAGTCTCTGCAAGTTGCCACGTGTGGGGCATCTTCTGAGAAAGACAAGACGCTCGACCCAACCAAATTGCCAAATCTGCACGCCACATTTCTGATGGAGCTTTAG
>Ga0126342_10010651_pt1 | contig 16455 bp, 11 predicted proteins | sample Cyp1metagenome_FD_92528 | JGI IMG/M metagenome (GOLD analysis project Ga0126342, IMG submission 92528) | Coral microbial communities from Lord Howe Island, Old Settlement Bay, Australia - Cyphastrea 1 metagenome | ecosystem: Host-associated > Invertebrates > Cnidaria > Coral ... | reverse complement strand
TTCAAACGAACGTTCACATCCCCACCCCACCCCATGCTCAGCGTAGCATCAATGGCGTGTTCAACTTCAAACGAACGTTCACATCCCCACCCCACCCCACCCCAGCCCATCCCGCGTTGCCAGTTATGTGAACATAAGAGTGCAACATGATGTGTAAGCTCAAAAACATGATGTGAAATTGAGAATGTTGAAAATGTGTGTCACTACACGTACGGTTTTGCACCCGTTAGCATAAACATGATTATTAACGTATTAACAATGGTGATTTTCCAGTTCGCAAATCCTTAAATAACCAGAGGGTCTATCACAAGAGCAATCTTAGATACCCTGCATCAAAAAATCAGTAGCTGGTTAGCAGATACTTCTATAGCAAAAGATTGGGGAATGCAAAACTTACTGGTGCTTAGTAGGGAATGGATGGGCTGATGGGGGTTGCTGGGATTACTATTACTAGTGATGACATGGATCATTCCCGAAAATTCCCTGCGTTTAGCACCAGTAAGAAAAAATTACCCATCCACTCGCTTGACCCAGATCAATGTGAGCCCAGTAGCATCGCCCATGTATTCCACAAATTCGCCTGGAGAAAAAAATCGCCCAACGGGCGAGCCCGAGGCCCGAGCTGCTGATCAAGTTGGAATAGCCCTACAATACTTGGTGCCCAGAGATGTTTGTTAGTTTATAAACCCCATGAATACTATAGTTATAACTAGTTTATAAGTATCATAAACATTCATTAACCAGAGTTACTGGGTATATTTTTTCCAACTTAGATATCGAAAACGGGGGCCCCACATTGTAGCAATGGGATGATGTTTTAATCCCTAAATGTTTGGTTAATATGATTAGACAGGCTATTGCATCGGGTTTTACTCTGCTCCAACTGGAGGATTTTTCGAGGGCAGAAGCAAAATCAGGGTTTCAAATAGGCCCCACAATGCCCCACAACGAGGCTGAAAATCAAGAACTAAAATGGTGTTTGAAGGCTTGGTTGGTGCACAAATTGTACCATAGATTTTTCCGAATGATCCCAACTAGCACCGGCCGAGAAAAAACATGGTGGTTTGGTGATCTTGGGACGTTTGCCACAAAGCCCTGGAAGCGATTGGGCCACGAAATGCGCCTGCAGATCATCTTCCAATACGAAGCTGGGTAGTTTGTTGGGATAAATTTTCTTCCCAGTCATAGAGATGTAACCAATACAGAATTACAAGCCATGATAATAATCATTAGATGTATAGTCATTAATATCATTAGATGTATATAAGCCAATAATTATTACTATACTAATACAGGAGTATAGTCATTATATGTCATTAGAATATCTCCATCTGGAAGATGCTGATCCAGCACTTTGGCAGTGGGTGGCAGCCAACTCAACGCTTGCGCTGTCCAGTGGCTGTAGTAGGGTTCGTTGGGCTCGCCATTTCCTTTCCTCAGTGATCGGATGGCCCAGCTTGAATCCAGCCATGAAGATCACAGCAGGATACCTGGCTTGTGAATCTGATGCCTGGATAATGGATAGTGTAGGAAACTGTACACATGCCCAAATTCAAGTGAACTGCACCGAAGATTTGAGAGTTCTATCCAAGTGGCTGGAATATTCATTAAGAGAATTGCACACATCATTGAAGAACATCTTCCAATCTTCATTGGATTTGTTTAAGGGAAAAATTACAGGAAACCCCCATATTTAATGGCAAAAACCCATGGGTTTCCTGTATATTTTCCCCAACAAACCAATCCGATGAAATCTGGCTTCAAAATCATGGCCCGTCCCGAAATGGTACCCTCTGGTAGTCTCAGATGCCTGCAGGATGGTGCCCCCCAGTGATGTCAGTTGGTTTATAAACCCCATTAACTATAGTTATATCTACCATAAACCATAGTTATGGGAGTTATAAACCAACTTAGCTAACTATGGGGCACCACCTTGTGGCTTCGAAATTCCCGTTTTGTGAAAGTCATCGCGAAAAAACCTGGCAAGCTGTTTGAATCCCTGAACTAAATCTGCTTGGTGGTTGAGCCCTACCCTCTGAAAAATGATGGAGTTCGGACCAGTTGGGATGATGAAATTCCCAATATGATGGGAAAGTCATTCAAAATTCCATGGTTCCAGTCACCACCAACCAGAAATGGTCGTTTTAATAGGACAATCATCCATAAATGGGGAAACCATTAACCACATCTGAGCCACTTACCTAAAAAGCCGGGATCATCCTACTATGGTTAATAACCCGGGCAATCGTCCCCTTTTTCGTGGCTGATTCCATCTACAAATGGGTTTATCTATAAATGGGCAGTTCCATCTATAAATGCCTCCATCTATATATAACTATGGTAGTGAACCACTGATCAATTTTTTTGGTACCCTCCAAGAACGCCTCTTTTCAACTAACCAGTGGGAATCTCACACGGTCGTCCAAGTAGCATGACCTTGGTCAGCGTGTAAGATCCAAATTCGATCGGCGTAAAGGTTCCTGAGTGCCGCCGCCGAGAGAATCCGATGGATCCGATGGGGCGACCACAAGACATCATTTCATACCGAATCTTCATAACATTACCCTCTGGTAAATTAACACAGACCCTCACAAATAGGGGTTGGAAGACTAGTGAAACCATTAAACATTGGCTATTTTCAGGGTCTATGTTTCTTTACCAGAGGGTAGTATGAAAAAACTATTGTTAACATTAACATCATTGTTAATGTTATGAAGACATCCGTTGGATGGTATATAATAATCATATTAATGTCAACCCCGGACTTTGCTAAATCATGGTTTATTAATCAGGGGGGTACACCACCAATAGTCATAATCCAATACTTAAATGGCACCCTCCCAATTAAACAGCATTATGGAAAAACCTATTGTTGACATCATTGTTCATGTTATGAAGACACCCATTGTTAACATCATTTCCACTAATAGACATATACATTAACATCAGTTCCACTATTTTCATGTATATGTCTATGAGTGGAGGTTTCCCAAAAAAACATGGAGCTACCCCCAGTCTACCGAAGGCCCAGAGCCAAGAAAACTGCTGGTGTTGAAAACCAAGACTACCGGAGGTGTTGAAAATCCATGATGTTTCCTATTATTATTATCCATGAATGATCTGATTTATCAATTAATCTCCTATTTTTTGGTTTTCTCCTTATTAAACTATATTAGTAGGATATTAATTAATCGATAGAACAAAATAATTTGTATAATAGGATATTAATTTTCTACAAAGGATATTAATTAATGGATATTGATCCTATATTAATTATCTAAAACGATCCACAAATTGTCAGTACCCCATTTTTGAGCAATGCTCACAGGGGCTCTTTAGGCTTGAGCTTTCTGGCAGATAAGCAATGTGATGGTTGAACTACCTCCCTGAGAAAATATGAGAAAATCATTTGCATTCATTCCTATATTCATTCCTGTGTATATATATATAATTATATATATATATATATATGTATACATACATATCATTCCTACTAGAAATCATGTGCATTCATGCCTAATTATATTAGGTGGTCGGGGATCAGTTTCCTTTTGACGGCCGTTTTTAGAGAACACGGAGAGTTTACCACAGACCTGAGGACCGAAACAGCCTGAATTTTTGTGACAAATGAGTAATGTTTGTCCCGTCCCCAAACTATGATCATTATCTGGGATCCTTTTCTCCAAAAGGGATGCGTATGGAAAGGAAAAATGTATATCCGAAACGACCAAGCAACTGACCAAATTACTGGCTGGTTATAGATCCACACTTGCTCTATTTTTCCCTCCAGCTGGCTGGTTGTTTAAGCACAGTTGATTTCTTCAAAATCCGTTGCACGTTGCACTTAGGAAACTCAATAAGAAACTCCAACTTCGGTATCGGCTCATGGTTTACGGGTTGGTGGTTGAGCCCTGCCCCTCTGAAAATGGAGTGAAAGTCAGTGATGATGAAATTCCCAATATGATGGGAAAGTCATTCGAAATGCCATGGTTCCAGTCACCACCAAGCAGTTTTTAATACCTTCCCAATGAGCCTTAAAAAGGTGTAAGTAAAGCTTTAATTGCTGGAGCCAACACAATGAATCTGCAGAAATTCCGTCTGAATCCACCTGAACTAAGGCCACTTGGTTTTTTGTTCCACTAATCTCTTCCTCGAATATTAAACACCCCCATTCCACGGTCCTGGTTATACAGAAAGTGTTTTTACATACTTATACTGTGGTGAATAACCCATTAGCATCCAATAGTCCATAGTATTCCATAGTCAAGAAATTATCCCAAATGATTGGGAATAACAAAACCCCTTCCTAACCATCAACGGTTACGTCCCGGTTACAAGTTGGTTCATTAAGCACATCAAATATAGTATCCCTCCAGTAAATTGACATAGACCCTGGCAGATAGAGCTTGGAAGATTAGTTTCCACTAAAAAGTTAGGTTATTTTCAGGGTCCAACTGTTAATGTACCAGAGGGTACATCTTATTTGCGTCAACTTAGCTATCTTTCTGAAGAGGGTCTCACCATGTCTCACCTTCTAATCATACGGAAGGGATTGATTCACCATCAAGAATTTGCTCTATCCATGGTTGAAATACAACCGATTCAACATGAAAAACCATGAATTCTCTTGGGGATAGTCACCCCTTCACCATCAATAGTTGCAGAGGTTACAAATGTGGTTTTTCACCATGGTTATATGCACCCAAAAGTTGGGATATATCCACCTCTGGTACACAAAAAATGTCATCTTTTGCTGGTTCTGGTTATTTTCCATGTATTGCAACAAAATACAAAAGGAATAGTTTCTACCCATCCAGTTGGGGATGAAATTCTCCAACTGGGGGATAGCTACCCCCTTACTAACCATCAAATGATGACATCCCAACTTCTCCCTCCATGCGAGCGAACGAGCTGAACGAGCGGCCGAGGCCCCACCAGATGCCGCGCTTATAGCGCGAGCCGAGCTCACTGCTTTGGGAGTCCAAGAGTTCCATGGTGAAAAGGCCACCTGAAGGGGGGAAAGATCATGGAAAATCCCGGGATTTTTCCAAAAATATGGTGAGGTCAATTGAGATAATTGAGTTTTGGGCATAGAATTCATGGTGATTGATGCGGATGGATAATGTTTGACAATTATGATATAATGGTTGATCATTATTATAACTATTAATAATTGAATGAATATTATGGTGATACAATATTGGATACTTGTGGTTCCCTGCACCCAATGTTTTATGCCCCGCCCAAACGAAACCCTGATTTAGTATTGGAGTCTTTCCATGAATTGGAGTCCCGTATGGGGGGGGGTACTCAATATTAGCATATAGCAGGAGGATGTGAGTAATCTAAATTGATTCTTATTCTCCAGAAATGTTTAGTATATTGAAAATTATTGAAGTATATTGGTGGTACCTTTTTACCAATCTTATGCCTTTTAGGATTGGCCTCCTGAATCCAGGTGAGGTGTTTCCACTCACAGTTTGGAGAAAATGTGGCCTGTCGGGATGAGTGGAAAAAGTCAACCCTGGCTTCAAATTGGAACCTGCAGAGCCAAGAGCCCATGCTATGGGGTTCAAAGAAATCAATGGGATTGCAGCGGCTCAAAGCACCGTTTGGAGATTGGCTCAGAACCATGATTTTTTGTTACCTCAAGTGGGGACGAACGGGCTCAGTTTCTGCATGTGTTTGTTCTTCGCCCAAGATACTCCTGATTTTTTTAGCCAATGAAGCCCCAAGAAATGGCAAGTTCCAACAGGCAGATCACCAATATCCTCAACTTGGGGTCTGAAAATAAGCTACAAACTCCACCGGTTTATCATCAGCTCGCTGGCCAGGATACGAACGCAGGAACAGCAGGGGCAGAAAGGAATGAAGGTCCCCAAATCCACGGTATCCTCAGAGAAGCTTCGCTGAGCACAGCTCCGCGATCAAATCCCAATGCAATGGGAAACAGATTAATATACCCAGGTCTTCAAAAGATCAAGAATTTCTGGTCGACCCCTGGTGTTCTACTTTTTCTGGACGTTCAAAAAGTAGACGTTTTGGTCGATATCTCCAAAAACCGGTCGTGAACTTTACGCCCTCCACTGCAACCTTGAACTTTCTGTCACTCCTCGACCCCCTGCATTGATCATAGAATTTGGTCATGGAAAAGCCTGGAGTGATCAGGAGTTTCAAATTGTCTCCCACAACGTGCACCCCAATCCGCATGGTGATATGCACACACACAGTGTTCAAACTTGCCATCATGACCATGCTTCTTCCAAAGACTTAATCCTGTGAGAACTATGCAAAAAAAAAAGCTGAACGCTCAATTTTTCCGATTCTTTTGGCATATTGTCTAAAACGTTCAAAAATCAAAGTTACCTAGTTTTTGGGATTTGTAGGTGCTTGATGGTTTTTGTAGTCGTTTGCAAGCTTTTTAAAGGAGTTTTGAAGGTTTTTGTAGGCGCGAACTTTTGCATAAAACGTGCACATCTCACACAAACATGAACATAATCTAAGAAATGGTGAGCCAAAGAGTCTGTCAGTGGCACTTCAAATCCGATTGACCAACTGACATGGCTGGTCAGAGTTTAGCATGTCGATTTTATTCGCTTATGGTGGATAGAGGGTAGGTGGTGGTTGACCCTATCGATTTGGGGCCACTTATCATTGCATCATTTAATTTTATCAATGGTCCACATTAGAAAATTCAACTGAAATAGGATTGGATGATGTTGAATGTGTAACATGGTAATGCAGCATGACATGAAACCAGGGAAATCATAGGTAAACTGCAAAAGTAGGCGCTTTGGTCAAGAGCTACTTTTTCTGACCGATATCTCAAAAAGAAGTCAACAGCCTAGTCTCCCAAAAAAAAGTGCTACGAACGAAGACCTAGTTATATATATATATTATATTAATTAATTAATTAATTAACATCTAGAAATATGGGGGATTTCATGGGATTTCCGTGGCCATCTTCCAACAAAAAGTTCACAAATCTGGCCGCCGATTTTTTGGTCCAACTCATTTGCTGGGACCCTGATGTTCACCTGTTCGCAAAAAAATGTCGCATGGATATTCCTCTGGTCAAACATTTTTTGCTGAGTTTCCCATATATTTTTATGCCGTTTCATGACCGGAAGGTACCCTCTGGTAAACGTTTACATAATTATGGAACATGCTATTTGTGGGTAAATCAACTATAAATATGGTCATTTTCAAGTTCGCAAACATAGCTATGTAAACGTTTACCAGAGGGTAGCTGATGTTGGGATGTCAGTATTTTGCTGAAGAATTTGACCCTTGGATCCCACTGTTTCGCCTCTTGGATCTATCCGATCTGACTGCAAAAATCCCAGAAGTCTATGGTGCCACAATAAAAGCGAAACAAGTCGCTACAAGTATCATCTAAGTCTAAGTCGAAGAAAATCCGGATGATGAAAAACCCATGCTGTAGTGTCTTTTTCATCACGTACACCTGTAAATACTTTGTAGAAACGTCCATGAAAATCGTTCGCTAAATCCCCATCGAATTGCGCTTTGTTACTCTCTTTTTTAATTTCACATCTCGAAAATATCCATGATTAATATACTGGTTGGTGGTTTTAACCATCTTGAAAAATATTAGTCAATGGAAAGAATTATCCCACATATTATGGAAAAAATGCTTGAAACCACCACTCAGTATAGGTAAATCATCGGTACATGGGCCATATTCATCCATTTTCCAGTTCGCTATGTAACAAATTACCCTCTGGTAAACGTTTACATATGGAAAATCACCATTTTATAGCTGGCCTGCATCCACTATTTCGACTGGGCCATGGCTTCAATAGCTTTTGCGTTAATGTTTACCGCTACAAAAGCGGCGAACAAATCACCCCTCAAATCATCGAAATGTCCAAAAAATCCCATCCCATCCCGGGTCCGGTTCCGAACGTTTGACCCTCACCGGGCGGCATCGCGGACGTCATTGAAATGTCCCTGCAGAGTGCCGTAGCTCATATCGCCTCGCGTCACCCGGAGTTTCTCGTCCAAATCTTCGGAGATGGAGATCAGGAGAGTATGAAGATTGAAAATGGGGCACATGAAATATGGGTTATAATCTATTAAACATGGTGATGTTCCATAGTTATGTAAACGTTTACCAGAGGGTATAATCCAATTATAATGTAGTTAAAATTGTAATCCCATTAACACAATGTCATAAACTACCCATGACTGGGAATGGCAATCATACCACCTATAAAAATGGTGATGACTGGGGGATGGTGAACATGAAATTGCTTTAACCACATTAATATGTGATAATCCAGTCCCCAATCTTGGGGGGCCCATCAAACAGCTTTGTATATTATTTATATCTAAAAAATAAGTAATCTCTTCCCCCTAATATCAAAGACCTCCCTAGAACCCATGGTAAAAAGTACGGGATAAGGCAACATATTTGGGACCATTGAGGAGGTGTTTAACATTAGGGGGATGGGATTATGATGAGGAGATTATGATGAGGAGATTATGAGGATGTCATAGAGATATTCTGGAAATGTGATTTAAAAAAAAACATTGGGCAAACAACCCATTACAAACCATTATATATTACACATACATTTCCATAGAATTATATATTTAGCAGCAAATATATACGTACATGTGATATCCTATACGTTTATTAGTAGTTAACCTATAATATCTCGTTGTATCAGCCCCAGTTTCATCGTTACCAACGATTTCCAGCAATGGCGGCCCAGTGACGATTGAATTTGAAGGACAAACAGCCGGGGCCATTCTTGTCTGGTGGAGGCTTCCCAGATCCAAGCAACACTCCTGGCCGTGGTTTTAACAGTAGAAATTGGTTGGCTCAGTTGGTTTTTGTTCTCGGAAAAAACGGATTAGACACGATTTAAGTATCAAACATGGGGATGTTGATGCCTTGTTGATGCGTGATTACGGTAAGTTGCGACTGAACTGACAAACGGTTAGTGATTGGGTTTATGGGTGGTATAAACGATAGTTAAATGGGTAAACCAACAAACATAACCAGAAGTTTGGAAGGATGATGCAACTGCAGTTGGGGGATAGGTTCCTCTTAGTGGGTAATAACCTTGATGAAAGAAACCAGTGAAATACGATCTACCCCAGCGAGATTATATGGCTTACTAATCACTTCATAAACGGGGATGCACCCTCAAGTAGTAAGTAGTGGGGGTAATAGTGAATGTACATATACGGTGTGTATATTGCATTATATATATATTGCATTATATATATATATATTGCATTATAATATATATATATATATTGCATTATAATATATATATATATATATATAATAATAATAATAATATATATAATAATAATATATATAATAATAATAATATATATAATAATAATATATATATAATAATAATAACAATAATAATAATAACATATACATATATATATATAATAATAATAATAATAATAATAATAATAATATTAATAATATTAATATATATATACACACATATATATATATATATCAACTTATATATCTATCTGTATAAGCGGGTGCTGAAGTGGGGATCTGATCTGCATATCGCATCTAAGATGATAGGAATCTTACCCTTCAGATCATGGGTTTCCCAAGTTACCGACATCAATCCTCTCATTGTCAGGCATTCCCTTAGGGGATTGGCATGATGATTACCCTCTGGTAAACTAACATCTTTAAAAAACTGGTTCCCTACCCTCTGGTAAACATACAAAAACTATGGAAAATCACCATTTTTAATAGGTAAATCAACTATAAAGGTGCCATTTTCAATAGCTATGCAAGAAATTACCAGAAGGTAAAGTAAAAGAGACCCTGAACATGGCTGAACGTTGAAGAATCGCTACGAAGAGAAAGAAGGAAGAGGAAAAGTGGGATGCATTTTTCCGCCTTTGATCATCTTCATTTGGGGTGAACAGCGGTTAACAAAGAAAAACTGAAGTCAACGCAGAAAACTTCTGGATCAGTACATATCAGTACTCTACATCCTTCTCAGGGCCTATGTTATGTCGGAGTGACCATCTCATGAAATATATCTTGAGTGTTTATCGGCACAACAAAAGATCATCTTGACATTGGAAAACTCCCAAATCAATGGAATCTTGAGGAACCCAAGCAGAAAAACAGAAGATTTGAATGCTCCTGTAGCAATGACCAACATCTGTAGCTCGTGTTTTTTTCCATCTAGCCAAACGATTCTTGAATTGGCTCTGTCTGAAACTGGGGATACCCCTACAATAGCCATTTTTCATTGGGAAAATTATGATGAAACCAGTTGATTTAGGAGTGTTCAATTTTCAGACCCTGTTCCCAATATGAAAATATATGAAAATGGTAATGTTGTCCAATTTTTGGATTTTCGAACCTCCCAATTTGCGGTTTTTCTCTACCTTTTCTCCACACCACCATGGTCATCCCGATTGAGGGTTGAAGCTGCTTAAGAACCAAACAACTAACTGCTCCAATAGTAAACATATGGGGGGTTCCTGAAATGGGGGTACCTCCAAATCATCTATTTTAGATTGGGATTTTCCATATAAACCATGCAGCGAGCTTGGGGTATCCCCATTTATGGAAACCCACATATGTAAACATGAAGGGTTTGTTGAACCTGGTTAAAGAACCGTAGACCAACCTACATTGAAATCGTTCACCAACCTAATGCTTCAACAAGCAAATTCAGAACCATTTCATTAGGTTGGTTTCCATAAACATGAATTCGATTCAAACCTGCCGAAATCGGATATTTGGGTTAGTCTGAAAATCGGGTACCCATGGGTAGAACCAATTCCAATGGATTCTACAAAGTATATATCATCACTTTCCCAAAAAATTGCTCTTTCGGGGTACCCTCTGGTAAACATACAAAAAGCTATTGAAAATGGCCCAGTCGAAATAGTGAGTTTTCCCATGAAAAATTGTGATTTTCCAGTTCGCTACGTTAGTTTACCAGAGGGTATCCCCCTATTTTCAGACATACAGGATGGGGTCCCCCAGTTATAAGTTGGTTTATATACCATTATAACCCCCATTAACTATAGTTATATCTACCATAAACCATTGTTAAACCACTTATAAGGCAACTTAGCTATCTTAGGGGCCCCATCCTGTACCCATTGGTTGAATATCCACTGCACACCACGAACAGACCCCGTTGTGCAAGCGACTGGCGCCGGTGACGGTGGTCTGCGGCCCATACCTGAAACCAAACACTTCGATAGGCACCAATGAACGATGGAAATAGCCGTAGAAATAGCAATGTAACCCTGGGACTCTGAATGATCATGGGTCATTAAATGTCCCCATTGAACATCACCCAACCATTAGGTATATGGTCTATAATGGCTACTATAATAGTGATGTCCAATATACCCAAAATGGGACAGTTACCAACCCCTGATGATTGGGTTACAATATCTGGTTGAAAATTACTATTTCTGTAAATAAAACATGGGACTATTCCATGTATCACTGGCTCATACAATCCCATCCTTCGTTCAAATAAAAACACGTCAATGATCCCAAAAATGCGTTTTATCCCAATTGAGTTGTGTTTTTTTTCCTTGCTAAACTGCAATACACAAATTGGGACACCTACGCGGGGCCTACGCAAACCACTCCTCCCATGCGAAACTGCCTACGCGAGAGTTACCTTTTAAGAAGTGCCTACGCGCTTGCCTCCGCGAAAGTTGCTGCAACGATCTCTTTACTTGACGTGATGTAGTCACGATTCTGGTTCAGAAGAGGAATAAGAAGAATTGGAAGATGACGATTCTTTGGATGACCTCATCAAGCGTGGAGCACTTTGTCATAGAAGATAGTCAGATATTGACCTTGGAAAAACTTTGGATGGGCTACAGGCCACAATTTGACCTGAGGGCCTACGCGTTTCCTACGCGAGGGCCTACGCGGAGCCTACGCGAAAGTCCGAACCGAAAATGGATTTCTGAAAACTTGGCAGTGTAATTTTCTGAAAAAGCGTTTGTTTCTTTAATCTCCCTTTCTTCCAGCTATATGAATCATACAATCCAGTTTGCATGCAAAATCATTGTAACCCACCAAGAAAAAACAAGAGTCCGAGGTCAGAAACAAACAATCTAGAACACCAAAACAAGCGCCTACGCGAGACTGCCTACGCAGCCTCTCCTACGTTATCCTACGCCATATGCCTACGCAGAACAGCCTACGCATGAATGATGTTAGTTCCTCCTCAATCTAAATTCCATCTGGAAAAAAAAACGTGGCTCAATTTTGGGATACCTCCATATATCTACCATAAACCCTATAGTTATATTAGAGTTATGGTTACTAACTATGGTTACTAACTAACCCAGTAATGGTTAAAAACATGATTTCTGGGGGTGTTTCATATTACCATCCCCAAGCATCCCAGAAACTTGACGCTTCCATGCCCGTCATCAAGCAGGCATTCCACTTACGTTGATGAAGGGATCCATGAACCAATGGATGGATAGTGTGTGACTATGGTTTGTTATTCCTGAAAAATGTCTATTCCTATGTTTGCAGCTCTGTACACATGAATTATTGCATATGATTGCATGTCAATGATTTCTTGGTGAATATCTCCATTTCTGGTAAAACAACAGGTTATGACTAACAGTTTGCGATGGAAAGATCCACCATTTTTAATAGGTAAACATCTATAAATGGGTCATCTATACCACGGCTATGTTAAATAACCAGAGGGTAAAACAACATCATTTTCATTCATTTCTTACATGAAATCACCATTTTCACCAGTGCATTGCTAGGGCAAAAGCGGGAAACCGCCACGGAAGTACGTCGCCAAAGTGCATGACGCCGCCGAATGGTGCATTGGTTGGAATACCATCGGGCCAAGCCCACATGAAGCTGGCCATTGGCACCAGTAAGACACCCTCCTGGCTGAGGTTTTGAAAGGTTCAATGGGATGTTCATGGTGAATTCATTGGGATGATGTGTGGGAATCTATAACCAACCAATCAACAAGATATGAATCTGATGTGGTTAATTACCCCTGTTTGAAAAAAAAACATAGAAAGTAACAAAAACACTCGAACATCCTGTTGGAATATCATTTTCCAGTTCAGAATGGAGATTTCTCAGATTAAATCTATGCTTGAGCTTGCTTGACTAGAGTGCAAAAGAACTATTGTTCATGATTATTGTTCAGTTGCTCATAAACAATAATCATGATAACAATAATAATCAACTTGAATAACCAATTCGATAATAAGAATTCAACTGAATGATAATAACTCAACTTAAGTTTATTCGATAATAACTTTATATATTACAACATATTGTCATAACAATAATAATCAACTGAATAATATAATAATTCTGTTGCTTGATTCTTGAAGGATCATCCCAGCTTGAATTCCTATCAGTACATTGCCTTATTGCAGCGGCAGGATATTACAGGATGGTGACCCCATGTGCCATGTGCCAGAAGTCCGTTGATCACCACAGAAAAAACTCTAGATATGACATATCTACAATGGTAAACTAACAGTTTGCTATTGAAAATGGCCATTTTTAATGGGTAAATCCACTATAAATGGTGATTTTCCATAGTTATGTTAGTTTAACAGAGGGTATCTACAGTTGTAAACCTTTATAAACCAACTTAGCAAACTAGGGGCCAATGATTGCGCCCTGGATTGGTAAAATGTCCCATCTGTACAGCTCCTTGCGCCAATCTGGATCCAACAGCTCACCTGCCTGGTTTGATCCTATTTGATGTTGTTTCTTTCTTCAGATCCATCTATCTATCAACGCTATGAACTATGAACCTATATATATATACATACATGTCATCCCATGCAATCTGATCCAATCTGATTCAATCCGAGCCAATTCAAGTATATATATATATACACAACTAATATACATACATATGTATATATATACACATGCATGTGTTTATATATATGAATATATGTACATAATACATGTATATATATATATATATTCATATGTATATATATATATTCATATGTATATATATATATATATATATTTATATGTATATTTAAATATATATATATATATTCATATGTATATATATATGTGGATCTGATCCAATCTGGTCTGCGACCCCCAGTTGTTCGCCTCCTCGTACCACTGGCCCCATTGGATCACCACCAACTCTTCACCTTCGTCCACCAGTCGTCGCGTCGCAAGTGAATTGATAGTGAAATATATATATATAATTTATAGTAATAGTAATTATAGTAATATAGTAATAGTAATATAGTAATATATATATATAATGATTGCAATTATTGTAGTAATAGTAATATAGTAATTATAGTAGCTATATGATGATTGTAATAGTATCAATTGGTAAATTATTATAGTAGCTATATAATGATAGTAATAGTTGGTATAATATTCCCACCAATAGTGGAATATTAATGGAATAGTAAGATAAGACCAACTATAATGGCTATAGGAATAAGGAATATTAGTGGAATAATGTGGGTAAAACAATGCCATAAACCACCCATGACTGGGAATGGTAATCATACCACCCCTAAACATGGTGATTTGGGGGATGGTTTGTGAAATTGTTTTACCCACATTAGTACTTATTGATAGTAATTATTGATAGTAATTATTGATAGTAATTATTGATAGTAATGATTAGTAATTACTGATAGTAATGATCAGCAATTATTAATCGCCACTAATACTCATCCTTGGTAATCAATTAATTAGCTCGAAGAGTCAGTGGCTAATCATTATTTTGTGCACATATTGAATACAGATTGATAGTGTTCCATGTTAATAAGTTTTAGTACTTCATGTTGTTCAAACGCATTGTAGCAATATGGTAAGAATTTTAAAGGCAAACACAGCTTTCATAATTCGATATCAAATGGATATGTCATATGTGCTCCATGTCAAACGGTTATCAACGGTGGGACAATGGGTCTTAAATGCATGTCAAGACTCATGGAACCGGATGTCAAAATGTCAATTTCAATGGTAGCCAGTAGCCAGCCATTTTTCATCACTTTTCGGAGTCCAAACAAAGAGTTCAACCGAAGAAAACAAAGACAGCTCGGGAGATAGAAGGATATACCAATCTCGGTAAACCAAACCTAATTTGACCATTTGGGGTAATACACTTTTGACACTTGGAGGAGTGTTATTGAGTTTTCCACATTTCTATTGGGTCCCAAGTTGCAATAAAGTTGAAAAACAACTGACCCACTTCCAAAACATACATGAAAATCTATCAATCCATTTACCGTCAGTTGAACATAGCTATGGAAAATCGTGAATTTACTTCGATGATTTATTTAAAAGAGTGATTTTCCATAGCAATAGGAGAATTTACCAAAGGGTACATCCATTTCCACTATGGCACCAGTCGCGGCCAATGACGCCAGGGAGCCAACGCCGTTGTCCTTCATCCAATAGACTCCTGGCGTGGGTGTTTTTTGGACCCGGAGAGATGGACAAGTAAAATCCAAGAATAATAGTGGTCAATGATTTGGGTATTTTAATGCATTGACATGATATATATATATATATTATTATATATATATTATTATATATATATTATATAATTATAGAATATATATATATATGATATAATATATATTAAATACTATATATATATTATTTATTATATAATATATATGTTATATTATATATATATGAGTATATAGTTTTTGTCACATTTCTGAGATCATTAGTGTATATTAGTGTGTATATATATAATCATAGGCAATCATAGGCAATCATAGAGATATGTGTATATGCTTGGGCTACACGACAAACAAGGTTGATCACCATACATGAGGCATCAAGTACTCACAACTGTTTGAATCCAAGGTCTGATAGGTGGCATCAATCCATCTGAAAATATGCTCGCCAATAGGGATCATCATCCCAAATATGGTTAAACACAAAACCCTCCGCTAGTCAAACATTCAAATCCCCTACAAATGGAGTTTTTTTGAATGGGAAGAACCTCTATTCAATTCTCCAATTGCCATGTCTGATTACCAGAGGGTACAACATTTGAAACCGCTGAGAAGTCGCGTTACAATCAGCAACAGTCGCCTCACCCCATCTCTTCTGTCCAAAAAGAATTCAGAACTCCGTGTTCTTAACGAAAAATTGTCCATTTACAGATGATAAAAATGATGATTTACCATGACAAATTGCGATTTTCCGTATTTCCCCACCTGCCAGGTGAGGGTTGTTAGATTTTATGTCAGTTGCCTCCTCGTCCTCCTCCTTCTCCTCCTTCTCCTCCTCCTCCTTCTCCTCCTCCTCCTCCGCCTCCTCCTGCCTCGTCCTCGTCGTCCTCGTCGTCCTCGTCGTCCTCGTCGTCCTCGTCGTCCTCGTCCAACTGCGACCCGCGATCCACAGTGTTCTCTGCCGGACCTCAACCACGACCATCCACGCCCAGTGTT
>Ga0126342_10010650_pt1 | contig 16458 bp, 17 predicted proteins | sample Cyp1metagenome_FD_92528 | JGI IMG/M metagenome (GOLD analysis project Ga0126342, IMG submission 92528) | Coral microbial communities from Lord Howe Island, Old Settlement Bay, Australia - Cyphastrea 1 metagenome | ecosystem: Host-associated > Invertebrates > Cnidaria > Coral ... | reverse complement strand
TCCGCCTGTGAATCTGTTGATTACAGGAGGCTGCCCCAGAGCATGCTCCCATCGAGGACACGGGTTGAATAGACTGCGACTGCCAGTTGGCCACAGATGGCTACAGCGAAACCTGCAATTTTTAACTGCTCTTTCGTGATCTTTTCTGTGATTCAAGTGCAATCATAATGTTACTGTCCCGGTGAAAGTGGATGCACGTGTGCCAGCACTATCAGCCCAAACTGGTTTGGTATTTGTGCACCATGGCTATTGGATGCAATGTGCTCGTGTTCTGCGAAGGCTTCTGATTCGAGATATGTTTATTCTGTGAAAATTTCCAAGCGATTTAAGCTCCCACAGCCATGTTTTTGAACAGGACGCAGAGAATGAGGAGGCAGAAGATGTTCCTGAGGAAAAGATGCAACAAGAGGATGAAACAATGGGAGCAGAGAAGGAGGAAGAGATGCCAGAGGACTAATCGCATTGCCGTGGTTGCCAATTACTACTGCATACATTGGAGATCTTTGGGGTATAAAATAAGCAAATTAGAGCTAAGCCGCTGAGCCTGTATGCCGTAGTCGAGCTTGTTGATATTTATCAACCATAATTATGTTTGGATATCCTCATCGTTATTATGCCAGGATATGCCAGGTATTTGCTGATAGATGCCCCATGCTGCATGCTATGTCTTTCCAGCATCCGCCTGTGAATCTGTTGATTACAGGACGCTGCCCCAGATCATGCTCCCATCGAGGAGACGGGTTGAATAGACTGCGACTGCCAGTTGGGCCACGGATGGCTACAGCGAAACATGTATTTGTTTACTTGTTTTTCGGATCTTTTGTGATTTTTTCTGTGATTCAAGTGCAATCAGAATGCTACTGTTCCGGTGCAAGTGGATGCACGTGTGCCAGCACTCCTAGCGCTGACTGCTTTTGAGTCTCTCAGTTTCCACCATAGCCCCATAGCTTTTTGTTGGCAACGATGCAATTTGCTGAATGGATCCCAGATCTCGTGTTCTGCAAAGGGTTCTGATAAAAGATATGTTCTGTGAAAATCTGCGAACATTTAAGCTGCTGCTGCCATTAAAATTTGAAAGTAGGAGCAGGAGGACGAAGAGGACGAAGAGGATGAGGAGGAGGAGGAAGAAGACGTGCCAGAAGAAAAGATGCAACAAAAAAAGGAGGAAAAGATGGGAGCAGACAAGGAGCAAAAGATGCGAGAGGACTGATTGCACTGGCATGCTTGCCAATTACTTCATTGGAGATGTTTGGGGTATAAAGCGAACAAATAAAAGTTAAGAGAGCAAAGCTGCTAAACCTGGATGCCGCAGTCGTGCCTGTTGATATTTTATCAATCTTCCAACATGGATTCCTGTCGCAGAGAACTCTCCAAGCTGGTTCCGTGATGTCACTTGATATGGGTTTGTTATGTTGAACCAACAGCTGTCAATCACAAGATGTTTGGATACCCTGATCACTATAATTCCAGGTCTTTGCCCTTTGCTGATAGATGCCCCATTCTGTGTCTTTCCAGCATCCGCTGTGAATCTGTTGATTACAGGAGGCTGCCCCAGAGCATGCTCCCATTGAGGACAAGGGTTGCATAGCCACGGATGGCTACAGCGAAGAATGTTTTTTACCGCTTTTCTGATATTTTTTTGTGGTTCGAGAGCAAATGCTCCTGTTCCGGTTCAAGTGGATGCACGTGGTGCAAAACTGTCAGCCCTGACTGGTTTGGTTTTTGCGGGCTCCACAATAGCATTTCGTTTGTAAGGATGCAACTTGCTGAATGGACCGCGGACCTTCTGTTCTGCAAACATTTCTCATAAAAGATATGTTCTGTGAAAATATGCGAATCATTTAAGCTGCCGCAGCCATGTATTTGAAAGTAGGAGCCGGAGGACGAAGAGGACGAAGAGGATGAGGAGGAGGAGGAAGAAGACGTGCCTGAGGAAAAGATGCGAGAGGAAAAAGAGGAAAAGATGCGAGAAGAGAAGGAGGAAAAGATGCGAGAGGACTCGCTGGTTGGCATGCTTTCCAAATCTTTCCAAGGGCGTTTGCATACTTCGCATGGATTTGCAGAGCTACCTTTGTCAACAGATCCTGGCGACCTAAGATGACCGCACCTGTATACATGCCTTTATGCTTTGATGCCTTATCACAGGTTATCAAATCAGCACAATGCCTGTGTAGCGCAGTGCAGTCTGAGGATTAAATTTGTTACTTTTTCTTAAGACACGGATTTCTGCCTCAAACTATCTCTTCAAGTGGCTTCCATATTGTCCTTGGTATTGGATAGATGACCGATGCTGTGTTTCTTCAGCATCCGCTTGTGAATTTGTTGATTATAGGACGCTGCCCCAGAGCATGCTCCCATTGAGGACACGGGTTAATAGACTGCGACTGCCCGTTGGCCCCAGCGAAGCATGCATTTCTTCTTCGTCACAGAATGCAAATGCAATTTTCCTTTCCCGTTGCAAGTGGATGTGCTTACAAATTATATCAAATTATGCTCTCGTCATTCTCAAATTCACAGCCTCATTGGCAATAATAGGTCTTCAATGGTCTTCATAGAACTTGTTTGACCGTTTGCTTAGCAAGGATGTCCACTGAACAATTGGGTGCAGTACTGTTTCCATACTGTTTCCATTGGCCACTGGCGTCCACTTGACCGAGTCCTCAAAATGACGCAAACCTTCCGGGGATCATTCCAATGTCAATGCCGTCGATGCCCTGAAATTCTGAATTTCGAAGTGTATTTCAGATTTGTTAGATTTTGTTAGTAACATTTTGCACTCTGGACTTCTTCCACTTGCGATATTGGATACATGTGGATACATTTGGTACCTGCACGTGAGGACGAGGAGGAGGAGGAGGTAAGAGATTGGGCAATGCCTGACGAGGGTGACGAGGACGAACAAATTGTAGAAGACTGCATGGCCGTGTTGCAATGGCCCATACACTGCCAGACTGCATGGTGTGCATGAGTTCACTCAATGTAGGCACTGTGTGTCCTTTCTTCTAACAGTACTTGAAAGTATTCTGTGATAACACCAGGTGCTTTGTTCATACAACTAGCCAAACTTGTTAAATGAATCTAACCTTGCATTTTGGCACACTTTGGAATGGAGGATTTGTACTGCAGTCTAGACCAACACATGACAAGTCTGCTCATCCAGATATGCATTTGAGATGAGGAGGAGGAGGAGGAGGAGGAGGAGGTAAGAGAGTGGCAACCGCCTGGTAAGTTCAACGAGGAGCATCAAATTGCAGAGGACTGTGGCACCCAATGTTGCCAGGTGTTCTGAGTGGCGTTTTAGTGTCCTGTGACTAAAACAGTGGCAATTTTTAACGGTCACAGTGATTTGCAGTCGGCATACTCTGGTGAGCAGACTGTAAGCCTCTGCAAATGAGCCTGTTTATTTGTTCAATGATTTTTTTCTTGACTTTCCAAGGTGTTGTCCAGATGGAACGACATTTTTGGAAGCTGTTTTCAGTCCGTTGTACACGTTGAGGAATTTGCCGGGCATGTTTCTTCGGAGCACGTTCCGGCGCATAGACCTGTCAGCTTTTGTTGAGTGTAGGAAGTGGCAGAGGATGCTAACTGCGATAATTGTTAGCATTGCTGTAAAAAAACGTCGTGGCAACTTTGTTTGGCGATATTTTGATGGTGTATTGCGATGTATTTCGCAGGTTGGCTCAGAACAAACCATTGTGCGAGGAACAGAAAGGAAGAGTTGCCGAAGAACTGGAGGTGCACCTGAAGCAGTACCATGCAGTACCATGCAGTACCAATATCCGATTATATCCGATTATCAACTTGCATATGCTTCAGAATAGTTGAATAGTTGAGCATAGTTTCATGATATCTAATGACCTAATTTCTTAATCGTAGGGTGGGTGTAGAGACGATCTGTGCTTTGGTGTAATGTTCTCCAGCTACCAGTCGGTCAGACTGAAATCGATGTTCGTGTCATCACAAGGTCATTTTGCATCCTACTGAAGAAGTCTTCAGATGTATTTAGTGTTTTGCCAATTTCGCATTCGGATGATGAATTTCAATGAATTTGGTTCACAATGAACAGATTTTAAATATTTTAAAATCAAATAGTCAACTTTGCAGGCATAAACTCAACAAACGTGGCAGTTCAGTTGATAACCTTAATGCAACTGGGAGAAAATTGAAGGCAGCTGCAACTGCCAGAGTGAAGTGGCAACGCCAGGCGAACGAATGGCTTCGGGAATCACAAATGTGTGAGATCCAATAGCATCCAAGAGCAATTATCCCCCAATCATGCTGGCAAATGGTGGGAAGTGTGAACTAAGTGCAATGCCATGATTATATAATGTAGGACAAAACTCCAAGCCCCATCTTTCGTGATATCTGCGCTGCTCAGAGACATCTCAAAGGATCAATGGCAATTCAGTGCAAACCTCACAGAGTTTTGATGGTGCTCTTGGGATCCAGCCTATATCATCGGCAGTGAACAGTTTAATGATAAAGCAGCCAAAATAGTGAAACATGTGATAACAGCCATTATAGGAGTAAGATGCAATAAGAGTAATATAAGAATGATATAAGAATAAGATATACCATAGGGACAAGCATTTGGATACTTATGATGCTTGATGGTGGTCCATTTCGCCAGGACAGCACGTCGACTCTGCCTATGCCGGAAAACCAGCAGGAGCTATGCAGCTGCCAATGTAGAGGGCACCGATCTACTATACATATCAATTACACATCTACACACATATACAGTATTGATATTCTCTATCACAATGCAGTATATATAGTACATATGTGTTTTGCATTACATATATATATATATATGTGTTTTTCTTTTTTTAACTACCTGTGGCGTACATGTTGCATATGCATAGACATCTAATTGCATACACATTAACATGCACATAATATAATACACATACTTAGACCATACACTTAGATATTCTTAGATATATTCATATACATTTTAATATACAGTACATTTTCATATATAGTACATATACATAGTATATACATTATACACATAACAAACGTACATGGAATCAGAGATCCCAAGGGAAGTGTTTCATGTTGCTTAAGTTTAGGTGTGACCATGAACTTCTGAGCACTCTGGAGTATGAAATGGATAAACTGGATAAACTGGTTTCGAACTTGGACCCCATCACAGCAGGGTGATCGAATCAAGCATCATGACCACTCCATCAATAGTTGCGGTTGCAGGAACAATGGCCAAGCTTGAAGCATTGCGAGGTGACTGGAAAGAAAGTCGGTGAACACTTGGCCTTTACGGACAGATGCTTGTTGCGAAGAACATATTGCAATGTGTTCCACTCGTTGAGCCAGAAGATAGTTGAGTTTGAAGGAGTTTCCGTGAAAATTAAACACATCACGATGTCAGTATGCATTTGATTGGATGATGAAAGGAACAACATGCACAGGCACAAGTGGCTGCAGTACCACAAGGTCAACAGGCACAGATAGGATGCCTTGGACCACGTGGTGCCCGCAGGATCCTGACCTGCACAAGAAGTTGAAGCTCAGGCTGGGGGTCTGCAGGGGGCTGCAGAGATCTGCAGAGGGCTGCAAGGTACTGGTCGGTACTGGTACGCTACGCGAGGTAATTCTGTAGTGCTGGGTTTTGGGTGCTAGACAAAAACTGCAAGAGAATGCATTTGAAATATCTTGCAAAATAAACTGGAACGAAGTCTGCAAGCATCTCTGTAGTCCTCTGGCCTTCGAACTTGGCAAAGAGCTATGCTTGGTTCATCTTGGTTCAACCATGTTCAACCTCAACGGGCGACAAAGAATGACAAAGACACCATGCAACGATATGCAACGCATTCATTGCATGTCCAGGCGAGCCATCAGCGAAGGTCTCACGCTGGAAGAAGCCGAGCAGCAACTTGCCTTTGAGGTGCGACATTTCCAGCGCCCCAAGGGGGAATTTTAGTGCCCACTGATTTAGGGAAAATGGCCATTCTTCGAGCCGTTCGAACACTATGAATGATAGTATAATTATGTAGAGTGGGTTCTGAAACTTCGATCAAACTTTTTCAATGCTTGCTTTTTCAAAAGACATTGAAGCCTTTCTGCACCTAGATAGACCCCTTGCAGGAAAGCCAGCTCGAAGACTTTGACCTGCAGCGCAAACTCACCATGAGGCCGCGTCACGAATTCAAGGGGTCAGGGGGTGCTGGTGCTGGTAATGCCCAAATCTGGTTGGCCTGTTTCCATCTCGCAGATGATGATCAGACTAAGATTCTTGAGTTGGTAATGCCACGAACTCGAACATTGTGAGTGTCAAGTGTAAAAGTCAAAGTGGTCTCAACGAACTTTTCATTCGGATCTGTGCTGCTAGGTGTGCTGTTCAAACGCCCGAGGAACAAAGTGTCGACTTAATTTGTTTCGTGGGTTCAACACGACTTCATCTGTATGTTTAATACCAAGTGTGCGCATCTTGCAGGATCGCGCAGCTACATTCAAATGTGAGCAAACAGCAAGCATATGCACAATATAATGATGCAATATGATGCATATATATATATAATTGTATATATATAATTGTATATATATATATAATTGTATATATATAATTATAAATATGAACTATATTTTGCCAGATAGGTGAACTATATTTTGCCAGATAGGATGGCTTTTGGCTACATGTTACAGCATCATCATCTATGTATTCGATATGTTACAAGGCTTTGCGACATGTACTTTTATCGGATCATTATCATGTTGACATCTTGTGAAGTAGACTGGTGACTACGCTTTGTGTCGACACAGCGGCTTGTCTCCCGATTGCCAGGCGCGAGATCAGTGAGGGTTCACAACACGCCACTCAGGAGCCGATGCCATTGGAATGTTTTGAGACAAGGGATGATGATGATCCGATACCATCCGATGTCTACAACGGAGTCCACAAGAGAACGTTGTATAAGGAAGTCAAGTTCTAGCAACGCAAGGACCAAGACGCCAACCAGAATTGAATAGTTCATGAGTCTTGGAGGAGTGGAATCAGTAATACAAGCGCATGAGTTGCGTACTGACGTACTGTCACACATTGTGACACGGGCAACACACTACTCTGCCTGATGCGAGCAGAATCTTGTCACGATGTGCCGTTTTGGCCGTGGAGCTCCATTGGGGTTTCTACAGGAGGCAGAACCCATTCCAGAGGAAAACCAAATTCCAGAGGCACCTGTAAACAATGGCCTGCATCTGAGTGTTGCGTTCGAGCAAACTGAGCTGCATTTTCTCAGTGTGATGACACTCTGTATCCTGCCTGTCAAAAACCTGCTTGCCCCCATGTGTCTTGAAACTGTTGCCTCATGGATCTATCGGTAGTTGGCCAAATGTTTTCCAAACACCACGTACTGTTACATACTTGTCATAGAACCCATTCGGAGACCTTTAGGTGTGAATTTGTGCAATCAAAACAATGGTCCCCTGAAATCCACTGGATTTTGTTGGGAGAGGAAGCAAACTTCGTGAGTTCGTTCGTGCATTTGAGGTGACAGTGATGAAGGTTCACCAGGCCAGCCAACCTGGTGATATCATGGAGATGCTGGTCCTTCGGTCAGCCCTATCTAAATTATCTAAATGATCTACTTCTGGGAAATGGGCTATGGTCATGTTTGGTATTAAACCATCCAACTTCTTTTGGGGATATGGAGCCATTGAGCCATACCCACAGTATAGAAGAGTCTGCGCCAACGTAACTCATTGGCCAATCTGATTCTCTGCAGCTTAAATGGGAGTAAGACCATGGATTCAGCTGGTGTTCCTTTGAGTTTGCTGCAACACAGAGCAATGGCAGATCGCTGTAGGTTGAATCGGTCACGTGGAAGAACGGTTTAAACTTCTTTTGGATTTGATGATTTTTTAGATTGTTGAAGAGAACTAGAATCACATGTTATGTAACAGATGGACTTGGTGGTAACGCAGATTTTCACAGAAGTAGGGTTGGTTGACATTTCCTTCTCCATTCCCAGTCAAATTCTATGAGATGCCAGTTTAACTATTACAACTATAATATGTCTGGCTGATCAGTTTTTGACATGCATCTAGTATTCTCTACAAGATTCTGGGCAGACCACATAGACCCACTACGCATGGATATTATATAATCTACCATACAGATCCATATATAGCATTAATGAATATGTATATATTATATATTATATATATATATTGTATCTATATATTAATTATTTGTATATCAATCTATCTCACCAATCCTCCTCGAGGTACCTTCTTAGGTGTGCGCAAGTAGGTACTCCGTGTGTTGCTGGTCATGGTGATGCGCGGCCGCTCAAGAGACTTAGACCAGCAACAACAGTTGCACATGCTCACATCCAAACACGCTGCTTCATGATCCAAAGTGCAGATGTTGCATATACCTAGATATTGATTTGGAAGCATTTTGCAATGTTGAATTCGTTTGTGTGACCAACGCCTTGGTAGAATCACACTACTTTCTGTAAAAAGAGACACAGCCGGGTTTGCGACCGTCCATCATGGCATTGCGCTTGTGCACTACGTCGAGCACACTGTCCGCATCTGTGCAGGAGCGGCATATCCGGGAAGTGGAAGCACATTTAATTTGGAACACCTTGGGGTTGACACATGCCACCGTTAGCCACTAAGCCTACCAACTGATGGTTCAATCCGTCAGACAATTTCTCACTGCCGAATTCTCACATCGCACTTTCCATTGTACGAACCCATGCCAAACTATAGCCGTTGAACCCATGCCAAGCTAAGACATTGAAGGTCACTTGGACGCTCCCAAAACGGGATACCCCAAAAGTCCACTGTCGTAACTCTCTGATTAAAATTGCCAAAAAGCAGGGGTGAGTCCACCATCCTTGGACAAATTTAGTTGTGCGAAGAGCCTGCCGCGTGCTTCAACCCGTCACAGGAGCTTCAGGAGCGTCGGCTCGTTGAGACTCCTTGCAGAAGGAGCTGGCGCAGAACTGGCGCAGATGGAGAGGGTGCTGCAGTTGGCAGGACAGGGTGGTGGATGTGGTTGGATTGTTCTCTCTTTAGCTGGTCCTGTCATATCATCCTTTCGTCATCTTTCGTCTTTTCAGCGATGAAACATGATTTGAACATGTTGATTTCACCATAAGGTCCTGCTCCAAGGTGTGCCTTCCCAACATCTTTGATGCAGAGTGGCACGACAAAATACTGAAGTCCCCCACCTGAACTGCAATCCTGTGGAGGCTTGCTACAGCCACACTACTTGGACTCTTGTCGGACAGAGAAAGTCGGGTGCGGGTCACTACATGCACAAGATACAACATGCTACAGGAGCTCTTCAGGATAAGCACAATTGGCGTGACTTATATTACAAGTTCCAAGATGATGTGCAACGAAAGGAATACAGGAGGTATAAAGCCAGGTGGTTTTCTCTGCTTGGTCATTTTCCCCTTTCCATGGCCATGAATTGAGGTGGTACCCTATGTTCAGACAAACTCAGGTGTAGCCAACAAAGGGAAGCTGGGTGAGGTACATGCAGCTTTTGACTGCTTCGTGCAGACAATATACCGTATGCCTACACGTATATTTCTAACACATATATGCATACGAGAAAAGTCATCGAACATTTGAAACTTCGCCAGAATGTGGCATTACCTCCAACAGTTTGGTGACAAAATGCGTCATAGATTTTGAGAAGAAACTGCTTTCAAAGCACGCAAAGATGCATGTCAGCTTGCCACCATCTTGCCACCATCGCTTTGCATGGTCAACCTTATTGACGCGTAGTTTGACACCAGTGTCACAACAACTAGAACCGTTTATTCCCGCTGCCTACTCCCCCTGATGTCTACCGGGGTCGGACGATATGGTACAGTATGATACAGTATGTATGATTATGTATCTATATATATAATATTCAGAAAGATATAGCCATGTACAAGTACATGTATATTTGTATAAAAAATAATATCTACTATGAATGTACACACAGAATTGAGATGTTAGCAGAATTTCAATTTTCAATTGCTTCCACAATAGAACCCGTTTTGGACTGGCCAGGGCATATGCACACATAAACGGCGCGAAGAAAACGCGTATTCACATTCCCGACATATCCAGAAATTGCCGTTAGCGGCTGAATTTTTATGTGCGTTTCTTTTACGTGAGGGCCAACATAAGATCTTATTTGTGCAAAGTAAGGTCTTATTTTTCTCCAGGCATACAAGCACATGACATAAAAATCGCAAACACATACACAAGTACAAACATAGATGCAACAACATGTGTTTGCCTTATCGTTTGCGTTTTGCTAATGTTTCTGTTTCTGTTGTTCTTTACATTTCTTTACGTACGGTCCAAAAGTTAGATCTTTGCATAAAATAAGGCAATATTTTCCCCCCGACTTAAACTTAAACATAACGCAATCCAGTCGCAAAGCACGTTAGTTAATGTCTCACACTTGTTTCGCATATGCTTCACGTAAGGTTCACATCTTTTCACAACGAAAAACATACCATCCACGTGCGCTTCACATGCGCATTACATACGTTTCATAAAATTCATAAACGTAAACTTGTATGTTTCATTTGGTGCGCAAATCACATATGTTTCACATTCACATGCGTTTTAATTACATACTGCATGTGTTGCATACGCGGCCGCGTAGGATATGTATACGTACCCCGTAGATTCAGCTAAGATTCTTTTGAAAAGTGGCCGCCAAGGAGTGACTCTCGTGAAAAGTGGCCGCCGACGAAGTCGAGGTCGCCCGCTCAGATGCTTGGCAGTTGTGGCGACAAAATCTGGGGATTCTGCCGTGTATGGGATATTGTTATACTTATTCTAGCTGTATCATGGGACAGTATATGGACAGACGGTGAAACACAGGGTATCAAAATTGTTGCAGAGAATCCAAGTGAAGCCAGGTTGGTGGGCAGGAACCTGGCGAACGTGTCGCCCAGAACATGGGAATGGCACAAATCTATACAAAGACAAAGGTGAGGTGCCGAAGAGCAAAAGTCTCTAAATCATAAGTGCCAAACCAACCCAATTTGGAGGGTTGAAATTTTGAGCCATGGGAATCTCTTGTCAGTAATAATGCTGGTGATATCCCCGTCCGAGTCTTGCTCAACACATTGTTGCACGTCCAAAATGGATGGTTTAGCTAACAAGAAGAACCAAATGTGTGGGCCCATTGGTGCATTAATCATCATTAATCTTGACCCATACCCAATATGTCAGATGTCAAGGTTGAAAACCCAGGCATTACACTAGATGGACTGATCATTTTATTATTAAATATTATAAATCGTTTGGTGCAAACCATCCCATTTTTGTGTACCCAATTTCGACCCATGTACCCAGGGTTGCGATCAAGGTGCATATCATATGATCTCAACCACAGCAAAATCTTTTCAAGATAATGGGAAATTGCGCTCTGGTTGGAGCCAGTTGCAACTAGTTCAAGGATCAGGGAAAAGTACATCTTCATGCCCACAAATGTGTTGTTTCCCGGACGTTCCAGCAAGGAATAGCACAATGCACCTAAATTTCCCGGATTGACATGGCTCTACTGTTGATTCCTTTTGTTAGACCAACCACAGGAACTGTTGTGTCTGATCCAGCTTTGATATCAATTGTTTCTATGCAAAACTATCAAAACTGAGGATCAAGTGCAGATGCAGTTTGGCCCTTGCCAGAGGAGGACAAGAAGACGTTGAAACAAGTGGCCCCTTGGCGTTGAACGAACACTGTAGGTTCGCATTTTTGTGAAGTTTTCAGCAACTTGTTTATTCAGTAATAGTTGTTTGAAACAAGTACATATACCAAATTAGGACAATTAGGATAATTGTTTGATTCAAGTCCTCAAATAAGTACATATGGAAACATCTATAATATCGTTGCAAATCATTTTTCTGGAACTGGCCCCACTGGTTGCCTCCGCAGACAAACTTTAGATTGATTGACAATCATTTGCTGGATGCAAGTGATAGAGAAGTTTCAATCCGCTGGACCAGGTGATTGTACACCGACATGGCACGCGTTTTCCAACCAAACCATCAGGCGAGGGTCCAGGGAACAGGACCTTGAACTCCACTCAGAGACCCTGGACGCATTTGCAGAGCAGAGTCCACCGATTGATACACTAGATATAACTGAAACCTACACGAAAGACAAGTGAAATTGGACTACATACTTGGATGACTTGTATGTCATACACTTACATGCACTCATCCCTCAACTAGAAACTCTGAATTTCCCCAACACTGTCGTTAGGTCCGGGCAACTTGGGATGGCCCGTGAGGGCACAATTCTGGGACAGCTACAAGGGCCATTTGACACCATTGGGTGCGAAATTGTTGACAGATACAGGCGCCATTGGAGAGACACCATTGCATGTCCATGATTTGATCTTGTTGGATCTGAGCTGTGGTTGTTGGATGCACTAGGCAAATAAGCTTTGACGACAATCCTTGCAGTTTCTGCACTTGCTCGCTGCTCATATTCGGTTGATCTCGGTTGGCTATGGCTGTCATTTCCTGAATCTCCTGACCCTCTTGGCTGGCATGTCTCGCAATCATGGTTGCTTTCTTCGGGGTTGATTCCGTGGTCTACCAAAATGATTTGTATGATTGCTGTTGTGCAGGAATTGTGCTTCGAAAGCGTTACATCAGTTCTTCGGCTTGAATGTGCGCGTTGATGTCGAGCTTGCCTGAGTCATGACAGAGTTATTCTCTGAATTTCCGGAAGCACAGATCTTGAGCTGTTTGACTTCATGTCAGCCAAAAGCATGGACACTATGTGTGAATACTATCTCGAACACTGCGTCTTCCGATATTCACTCACTGGTTCACCAGCCTCTCATTCATCTCATTCAATGACCTTCAAAAAGGCAACGGCAGCTGCCTTTTCGACGGCGTGCAGAAAGTTGATGGCCGTGCCGTGGCAGTGTCCCTTGGTTGTAGCTACCACACGACATCCAACCAGGAGGTCACCCAGGTTGAGAAAAAGGGGAAGCTGAAGTACTGCCAGTACTGCTGGGTATGAGGGATTATGAATGATTTTATGAGGGGTGAGGGTGAGGCCTTAATAACATAGAGACATCTGCAAGAATTGTCTTAGTTGACTTTGGCATGGGATTATCCATGCGTAGCCGGCGTCGCCGGTGCAGAAGGTACACTTCCAATGTGCAGAGAACCCTGCAGAGCGCTTGGTCCTTGTTGCTGGGACACTAGGCTGCATCTTTTGGAAGAACATGCCGCTAGAAAAGAGGGTGTAGAAGCTCAGAGGCAGTTGTCCTGTACTGGACTGTTTCAGTATGCAAGAATTTGTGTGAAGTATGCCTAGGTATGCTCACGGAACTTCGTAGTGTTACTTTGATTTGCACAATTTTGCGCATATAGTCTTCCCTTGGGACATGAAAACAGAGGTCTGATGACCTGTGTCGTGAGGTCTGGTTCCTGGCGCCTCCATCTTCTTCGCCTTCCGCTCGGAGAGGGTCTTCGCACAAGCTTTGAAGCAAGCAGCCACTTGTTTTTAGCTGAGGGGGGTTCTGATGAGGCAGTGGGGGCTACGCAGGATTTCAGAGACACTCCAACAAGTTACATGAATGACAGATTTCACAGACATAACCTGAATCCATATACATATATATAATATAATTATATAATATGTATACACACATATATATATATATAATACACAATTCAACATGCTTGAATCTCAAGTTTGGTCACTGGCACAGGCCACTGACAGCATGCAAAATGCAACAGGTTTGGTGACCTAATTGGAGTGATTCCCAAGACGAGGTTGGAGTGCCCATCTATGTGGAGGATGCATCTTCCGGAGACGATCGACTTTTCCACGAGTGGAAGCTCAATAAGGAGGCCATGACGGCCATGATTTGTAGCGAATGGCAAGGTACTGGAACTGACGGTTGGTGTGGAGGAATGGGAGACTGGTGTTTGGGTGAAGGGACATGGATTCACATTTTTATGATAAACTTTTGTGAAGAATTTGGATGGGAATAGTGTGGGGTTCATGCAAAACAGAGCAAGTGCTACAGTCTTAGCAGATCCAAGGAGTTTGATGTGGCCATGGCCTTTAAAGCTCAAAGTTTCTGGGCTTGGCCAGGCGTACAAGACATGGAACAAGGACAGAAATCGCGAAGCCAAGAAATAGTGGAGGCATTTACAGCAGTGACAGAAACAATTATATAAGATGATTTAACACGACTTAATCTATCTCAATCTTGCGTCATAGCAACCAACAGCTGGTGAAACGGTTGGTTGGCTGGTTGATACTTACACAACTATGGTGGTAGTCACAATTATAGAACGGAAGTTGAGGAGAACGAAATTACGGTTAAATACCTTACCCTCTGGTTCCGTAATTCCGCATTCCTCAGCAAACTGGGAGAAAAGCAACTCAGCTTAGTCCCATTTTTTTATTTATTCATTTTTATTCTACAATTCTTCTTGGTCTCTGGTTGTGTTCCATAATCGTGTTTTCCCCCATAACTCTCACCTTTACCAAGTCTGTTCTATAATTGCGCGTTCTAAAAGTAAGTGTGCTATAATTCTGTGTCATATTTTTCCGGGGTCCCAGCAAGATAGTAAATATTATACCTTTAACACGCACAAAATCTGCAGTCAGTGCCAGAATTATAGAACGGCCAAATTAATTGTAGAAGAGCCAATGAATTATAAAACAGGCATCTGAATCCACGCGGAATTCGCGTCAAGGAGGAGTACACAAGTACGGTAAAATACCGTACTTTTGTACTCCTAATTCCGTTCTATAATTTTGACTACCACTCAACTCATTTCCGAGCTGGTAGCCTGGCTGATAATGTCTACTGGCCAGTCTGCTTCACAAATCACGAAGACGCAAGCTATCATCCATGTGTAGGCATTGGCTTTTTGCACATTTTTGCACAAAAAAAATCCCCTGCCGCTTCCCGCTATAGCTCTTTGCCTGAAGGAGAATTTGAAGAGATCAGACTTTTTGAATTACGCCAAGGACGCACCTGAATACAACGAGTTGCTGGATACCCTATTTGCGTCTCACCGAACATATTCGTTTCATTTCAAGGGGCAGGATTGGAATATTTCACCTGGCCTTTTGATCTGTGAAATATTGTACAATGGTTGAGGGAGCAAGCCGTGTTATCAATCTGCTGGAGGTCACAGTTCAAATCCAATCTGATGCAAAGAGCACTTCCAGGGAGGCAAACTCTTTGCAAGTAACATTTCCAACCTGAAATCCCAGATAGCTTCCAATACCCACTACGTTGCCACTGTTCTGAGGAACGCTTGCAAGAGCCCAAACTCGCCAGCGGCGATGAATGGCGGAGGCTTTTAGCGGCCAAAGACGTCGACACGCAGGTGCTCATCGATGCTCGCAGAGAAGGGGTGAAGCACCAAGATGATCAACCAATATCAAAGATGTACAGCAAACATGAGCACAACATGGATATAGATTAATGATGATTAATGTGGTTATGTATTAATACTATTTGTGTTTATGCCCAACTTCGTCATAAGGCCCATCGCAGTGGGTGACCTTTCAGAAGCTGCTGAGGAAGAGTCTCATAACCGACCAATCTTGCCCAATGAGCTTGGAGAAGAGTTGTCAGACAAGGAGCCATGGTCAGCCATGGGACTTATGGATGTGGTTGATGTATTGGTTGATGGTGACCTGGTCAAGCATGGTAAACTAATTCTAGGGTTGGCCTGGGGGGTCATTTGCTTGCTGCATGTTTATGTTGATGTTTATGTCATTTAGCCTGGGTTCGCACTCTTTAAGTCCTTGGTGGAGAGAGGTGTGCACAAAGGTGAGTGTCACTGCTGCCATTGCTTTATTGTTCAATCTCCAGATATCTCCAGGAACAGGACATGCTGCGGAAGATCGCCGATGAGGTGAAGAGGCCCACTGCCTCCATTGTTTAGATATCATTTATCAATATTTGTCATAGTAATTCATATAATACATATATATATAGAGTCAACAGATGCCAACAGACTTGCAAGGTGCACATGCAAGTTGACAGTGGTACAAGGATGGATAATGATGGATAATGTACATGGTGCTTTCCTGGATTTTCGTCCACGATGTCCACAGGTGTTGGTTCGGGGATGCGGAAGGAGACTGCAGCCGTTCCTATGGAAGGCAGGCTGCAGGCCACCAATGGGAGATGAGAATCAACAAAGGGAACAATGTCAGGTTTCAGTGCACAGATGTATACAGATGTACAAAAATAATCAAACATAAATATAAAAAAACAGCCCGCAGTTGGATTCTGACCAGATGGATTTTCATGCTGGCTAGCTTTTATGAAAAGGCTTTCCAAGAGACGGCTTTTTTCGCGAGCAACGTGGTTCGTTGGGAATAAGGGATTTCTAGAACACAAGGTATGACCCTGACCCCGTCCTTGTTGGTAGCAGCTGGGAAGGAACTTTGGCATTCAGGCGCTGTGTG
>Ga0126342_10010649_pt1 | contig 16458 bp, 18 predicted proteins | sample Cyp1metagenome_FD_92528 | JGI IMG/M metagenome (GOLD analysis project Ga0126342, IMG submission 92528) | Coral microbial communities from Lord Howe Island, Old Settlement Bay, Australia - Cyphastrea 1 metagenome | ecosystem: Host-associated > Invertebrates > Cnidaria > Coral ... | reverse complement strand
TGTGTGTATGTGTGTATGTGTGTATGTGTGTATGTGTGTATGTGTGTATGTGTGTATGTGTGTATGTGTGTATGTGTGTATGTGTGTATGTGTGTATGTGTGTATGTCTGTATGTCTGTATGTATGTATGTATGTATGTATGTGTGTATGTGTGTATGTATGTATGTATGTATGTATGTATATATGTATATATGTATATATGTATATATGTATATATGTATACTGTGTATACTGTGTATATATATATCGCATATATTGCATATTCTGCATATATTGTGTTGCATGTTGCATACATTGCTACTGAAATATGTTGATGTTGTTGGGGGAGTGATGAAATGGAAAGGGACTGAAGGAAGCAGTTGAGAGGCTTATTGACTTATTGTTTCGGAGTTGACATTACCCAACAATGATGAAACACTTGAACAGAATGAGGTCAGATGTTGGAATCTTTCAGAGAACTTTTGTTGGAAAGCGGCCTGATGTTTTTACCCATCCCTACCTCTCCGCGTCAAGGAATGTTTTATCGAGTTTGCATCCAGGTGAATGTCGGCTGGAGGCCCACTGGCTAGAAAAGAACGCAGCTGATTGCGGCAGAGATTACACCAGAATGATTCTATGCATTGGGCATCGGAAAAGGAAGAGACATGTGCACATTGCAGCGCCAGAAAGCTACTGGGATCCAAATAACTAGTCCAGTCAGGTGGCACGATCTCAAGACTGTGCTTGGAAAACTCCATTGGAGTTCCATGAGCTCGAGCCACAGCCCTGCATAGCCCTGCAATGCCGATGTTCTGGGCTTACTGGCTCTTGATTGTCTCATGAAAAAGTAACGTGTTTGTTGACTTGGTGTCTCCTGAATTTTAGAGTCCAGAGTGGCCAACACAGGAAAACACGGGAGGATCAAAAGATGCAGCAGAAATTTCACATTCATCCAACCCTCAAGCAGCATTCGTCCAAATAGCGATCAAAACATCCCATATCCCTATGTCATATTGTTATATATTGTTGTTCCGCCCCTCCTGTCTCACAGGGGATGCGCGCCATGCTTTCAAATGGACCATCAATGGCTTTGCTCGTTGGGATGGAGTCTTCTCTGCACAGTTGTCCCCATGCTTGCTGGAAATACTCAGGCATCATGTGGGTGCATGTCAAAATAGAAGACCCCCCAAAAGGGGCTGACTTGATGCTCAAACAATATCTAGCATTGCCAGTCTATCAGGAAAAATCTGAGATATTCCTATAGATCTATAGGATCCTACAACCTTTAGATCATACGGTTTCTTACCATTAATTACCATTCACCATCACGTACTAGTTAACCATCAAATTACCAAAGGGTGCCAAAAATGACCACAAATTGCCACTAACTACAACATAAATCTGCGGACATTATTGGCATTATATATATATATGTTTGTACAGTCTACAAATTTCTATCTACAAATAAGAAACAACAGTAAATTCCTAGTAGTTTCACGGCAACTGCTGAATCCCTAGATATCCCTAGCCCTCTGGGATCCCCAACCCAGGCGATCCAAGGCCAGAAGGTCAGCCCAGGTCTCAGGGGCCCAAAAGCCATCAGGGGCCCTCAGGTTGCCCTTTATTTTATGCGCATGCATATATATATATATATATATAATATAGAGATACATATAATTATAGGTAGATACATACATACATATATATAGATAGAGTGGGAGGAGAGAGAGAGAGAGAGAGAGAGAGATATATATATATATATATAGATAGATACATATTGGTATATGAATATATATAGATAGATGTAGATATATAGATATATAGGTGTTTCTAGTCCTGATGATGAAAGTGGTCAAAGCAAGTTGCATGGGGATTCGGAAGCTCGATATGCTCCGTCAAGTCTCTGAGCGCACGGCTACCATGGTGCTGTTGAGGATCAGAGTTCGAACTTTGCAAACAAAGGGCTTCAGAACCAAACACTCCGATACGCCTTGCTTTCCAAGCGTTCCACGTCGCTGCAGAACGGCTTGAGACGCTCGTGACATATCAGTTGGGAACAAACTGATGAAATATTCATCTGAAACATACATTGTCTCAAACTGGCGCAGAATTGCAAATGTCAATCTGCGCACATCCCCCAACATTTTTTCATGATTGAGTCTTGCACCAGTTGGTTTTCCGGCAGCAGGGGGAAGAACTTCAGGGCAGGGTTTCAGCCGAGTCCTACATCAAGATCTTGGCTGGTCATCGCAGGAAAGAGTGGGATGACACGTATGATTTCCGTCCATTTCCGAAAAGTTTGTAAAGACCATTCTGATCCATTCTGATCATTCTGATAATTTTCGGACCATTCTCACCAATTTCTGACCATTCTGACCAACCCCCATCCCTAAAGCGTGCATCATCCCCCAACAAGGCCAGCCCAACCAGTGGCCCAAGGTATCCCAGGGTCCTGCTGAGGGACAGCCACTCCAAGTTGGGGCACAGCTCGCAGATTTCCCTCACATCTGCCCAGTCGTTGATCAGGGTCTTGTCCTCAGCACAACAACTCGTGACCACAAAAGTGACAGTCCTTGAGGCAGATGCCGAGGCCGGGACCAACCACAAGCTCTTGAGATTTGGAAGGCTCCTTGGGATCCAAAATGTGGCCGAAAAATGAAGCCAGATTTGGGATCCACATGGATCCACCAAATCCAAAATTGTGGATAGGTCTAGGTGCCCAAAAATGGCAGCTTTGCGGAATCCCAACCATTTTCTGACCGGATTTTACCAAACAATTCCAGTTCATTCCACATCTTCAGAGGTCTTTTCTCAGCCACTCAGCAGCGGTCCAGTCAACAGCCCAGATGTCATCCGGATAGCGCGTGGCCAGGCAACTTTCGGCCAAAGAAATCCTTGGTTGGCAATTTACTGGGGCACCACTGGGCCCACACAAAATTCATCAGAATGGACGAATCTTGGATATTTGTTTGGTCTCAATCCATTCAAATTTGGAGGGTCAATACTCTTGACCCACGCCCATGGATTATATGGATTCATGTAATATAATCTGCTCAGAATTGCCTGAGGTACTTCAAGCCAGGGGTTTTCCTCAGCCGCTGGCTCCAGAAATCCCTCGAGCCTTTGCTGGCGCTGTTCGATGTCATAGCGCCCCACCAGCCTGGCTGGTCATCGGGTCATCTTTACTCTATTACCACTGTTGCAATGAAAAGGGTTTGCCATTGCCATCGCGCGTTATATATTTTATGTACATACTCTCTCTCTCTCTAAGCTAAAGGCGAGTGAAAAGATATCTATGCGTGTGTACATATATATATATATATCCATCTCTCCATCTCTCCATCTCCCCATCTCTCCATATCTCCATCTCTCCATCCATCCACCCATGTATCCATGTCCATATTATCTATCATGATGACCAGCAACCATCCAGTGTCAACTGGCATCTGCAGAAACATCTTTCACCGCGCCATCAAGACATGCCAGGCGGACTCCACAGATTTGGATTTTTCCCTTCCCTGGTGGCAGCGAGGATCACAAGAAAAACAGCTGAAAGCATGATAAAATACCAAAACAAATCAGAACATGAGTTATGGATGTTATGGTGAAAAAGACACATATTCGTAAGTCGAAGAATTCACCAAAAAATCGATCAGTTGCGGAAACCTGTTTGAATTCTGACAGCAGTTTTGAGAAATTGTGGGACATTGAAGGAATGGATGTGTATTTAAGGAATTAACTTCACAAACATGTCCAAGAAGTCAAATAAACACCCACCAATAAAAAAAGTATGTCAGTGCAGAAAGCCTACCAACTGCTACATATACCTAAATGAAGAACATCAACAAACCATCACAAACGGGTATAACATGTACAGTAATGTAATCCAGTTGGGAGGCAGCTCAACAATCTCCACCTTTTGGCCTGAAGCCACCTCCATGACATCTGACAGCACACCTTGGAGTCCACATACTCCATGAGATCAAAGGTCTCCTCCCTTGTGCTCTTCCGAGCTGCATCCGGCAGCGCTGCCGCGAAGTATTTCTCCGCGATGGCGCGCCTGAAACAGCCGCGATCGCTGGGGTGCTTCTCTCTCGTGGGAAATGGAGGGAATTCTATTTGCATATATACAACCATATATATATATATATACATACATCTGTGTGTGTGGGGGGGGTAACCCTGTTTCTCACATTTTCATCCATGGCAGCTGATGATATACTATGATATACTAGACTATGGAGAAAATTAGAGCGTTTTTTCTCTAAGGCAGCTGATCTTGTTGCATGCCCTGTGCTCCGGTGTGCAATACCCTCACCTCGCTATGGGGGAAGATACAACAACTCCTCTACGGCAGCTGATGACAATGGGTAATGAGTAATGAGGGCATCTTTCTGTTCTAATGTTGGTTGAGGCTGCTGAGACTGGGAGGCCCAGTTTCAGTTCCACTCCGAGCATGGCACTGTATGGACATACCCAGCTCAACCTTCTCTACCTCAGTGAATATCTGGACAGAAACGCCTGATAGTCAAGTGGCATTACTGAAACCAACCAAAACCCATTCAATTCCATGAATCAAACATCATCAACTTCCCTATGTTCAAAAGTCGCTAAAAGCTCAATAAAGGTAATTCATGGTAATTAAATCCCAAAACATACAGTATGTTGACCCTTTTCTGGACCACTCCAAATTTTTGAGCTCCGAAAAATTCCTGAGCTGAGCCCATGGCCTTTGCGAAACTGCCACGACCATCCGGACAGGTGAAGAGTTGGGTGCCCTGGTAGCTGCCATTGTGCTTTCCAATCCCTGCCTGCGACCGCAGCGCAAGCAGGTGACGTTTGAAACTGTGGGTCATGGGTTTTTCCAATGGGATTTCAACCACCATAAGTTGGGATATGATGGACACCCCAAAAACAATCTGGTTGGTGGTTTTAACCATCTTGAAAAATATTAGTCAATGGGAAGGATTATCCCATATATTATGGAAAATAAAAAATGTTCCAAACCACCAACCAGCAATGGTTGTTTTATTTTTCTCCGTCATCCACTTATAACTGGAACTGCGACTCGCAAGTGGACAGTTTTAGATGTTTTAGATGTTTTAGGGGGTTCACCCCCCCAAAAAAATGAGACCAAACAATGCTGATGTCGCGTGCGAACAAAAAACATCACTGTACACTCTATATCACTTTTTTTCCTCATGCCACTGCCAGCACTCAGAGTTGTCTCAAACCGTATGGACGTGGCCATCCAGCATGCTGAGGTTCATCCTCCAGGGGTGACAACTGGCTCAGTGGAACAGCTAGTTTCGTCAGTCCATCTCTTGGATGCACATCATTGCACCACAGTCACCACAGTCTCATCCCGGCCTGTGGGCAGCATAGCGAAGCCTCACTGATCGGGAAAATCTGTTCGGCCAAGGGTCATTTGGCATTAAACCAGTTGCTTTTGGCAATCCATTCGCAGATGTGCACAGCGCCACTGTTTCACTCCCATGTCTCATGTTTCGGCTGATCACGCCCCTAGCTCCTGACACCTAGGGGAATAATTACGCGTACAAGGAGTTCGTTATTATATAAATGTTGTTACTATTGTTATAATGCGATGATCATAATTGTTATTATTAATCATTGATTAAGACCTCCAGCTTTTCACCCAGAGCGGCCACCTCCAAGATCGTCCAAGATGTTTTCCCCCATCATCTAAGTCCCTGACGCAATGCTTTGAAAAGCAAAGGCCAATTGCAACCTTGGCAGTTCTCCATCCCCTTGTGCCGCAACGCCTAGTCTCAACCATTTCAACGATTGCATGAGTTTGATCTTGAATGATATATATGTTGCACAAATCTAGAGATGGACACCTTGCCCAAAAGCTGGATATTTTGTGATACTGTGTGGTATATACAGTACACATGGCAACATACCATAACATATACAGTATCTGTGTGCATGTTTTTGTGTTGTTCCAAATACTTGTCCGTACACTCCCCCTATATCCCCCAAACTTTAACACTAAGGAGGCAAGCCCTAGTCTCTTGACTATGGCAAGATCGTTGGTGTCTGAAGTGGTTGATGGTCCAAACTATCATGGTCCTTCTTTGGCAGCTGTCCCAAGTAGAACACTCTTTCACAAGCTGTCGGCCACACCCTGTATTCACATTGTATTCTGATGGTCATCGCAGTTGGCAACCGCTTCACAACCATGATTAAAAAGTTATATGCTGTACACATAATATTCCAAGCTATCACCAATGTCAAATTGGGGAAACAACTATAAAAAGGCTCATTTTCGGCCAATTGCAGCCACACATGTCCGACATGTCCTGTTCATTGGATCAACATGGATCAATCAATACAGACCAAGACACTGATCTCGCTGCATTTGCTGCAAGCTCTCCCTAGTAATGGTCCACATGGAGAGATCTTCTGTGGCCTCGCCGCTCCAAGGGATACTGCATTAAGGTGCAAACGCGGGCCCAAATAATGCTATTCTATGCTATTCCATTGATTTATACATTTCTTTGTCTACTCATCTTATCACTTATGGTTTACAGTAGTTCCTATCTAGATTTAGATACATGATATCCACTTTATCATACTCTATCATACTCTATCTACTTATCATGCGTTCAGTTGGTTCCATAACTTCATATTCTCCATGCGTGCATGTATGTCACACCAGTTACAGTATATGATAGTGTATGGGCTCCGTTTACACCACAACAAAGCACAAAAAAATGAGAGGACTCCACTCTGCAAATTCAAATTCGGAGATGTCTGGGTATCCGGCCACAATGCGATTCTTGCGGGACTCTCCAGTGAACCTGAAGGCGCCGAACGGAGTTGTATGATGGTGGAGATGTGAGCTGATTTCCTTGAGGTTTCACCCTGTACATAATATATGATCAAGGTCCTCTTACGCTTGATGTGGCCTCACTCGTGCACATATATCCAAGGATGGATGTCACATGATGTCACTAAACAGTAGCGGGTTAAACCAACAACAAAAAAAAACAACGAACTTGTGGAATCTTGAACTGACCTGCAGCAAGCCGCCAGGGCAGTTAGTCACAAGTCCAAGCAGCAGGTTCAGCTCTCCAGTGAACTGCCCTGGAACGCTGCATTCCACGAAGCTCGCCCCGGAATGCCGTCCATGACTGTCGCAGAAGTCATCTAGGACCTTAAAAAACCATCAGGATGCTACACATGGAGAGGCCATGATGGTGTGGCTCTTGAGTTCCCGGTTACAGTACGTTGATCTACGTTGATCTCATCACGTTATGTTGAACTAATAGATAAAGGTAGATCATGTATGATCATGTATGGTTGGGGGCCTTGTTTATTTTTATGTGCAAGTATGTGCACGTGGTTTGGGGTGCATTATTGCTAATTACTGAAATCTACTCTCAGGTAACCGTTTTTTGACTCCCAACTTACAAGGCAAACTGGTTTATGATCATTCTGGATATTTTGTCCCCGTTTCCCTAGGCGCCCTAGGTCCCACATGAAAAACTCTCCTGATCCATCAAAGGCCAATTGATCATGTTGATCCAATGATCGACCAGTTTCCGAGCCGAGCCAAGAGACTCCCACGTGTCCAGTGACCAGCAAAAACGCAAAGTCTGCAGGATCACCGGGTCTCCACAGGACCGTGCCCTTTGCCACGCGTTGGAACCTCAGCACGCCACCGGAGAGGTTCTTAAGTCTATAAGCAACTACTACCCCACAAAATGGGCTCGTAGATCATACTTACTTATAATTGGGATCAGCTAACTAATTAGTTGGCGATTTGACTTGACCAACACAACATCTTCGGTTCAAGTCGTCCTCAGATCCGAGGATCACGCTCAAAGAAGGCACGCAAAGCCACGCTGGTTTGCAGCGGCAAATCGAGATCTTGCAACAACTCATCACAAACCTTCTGGAAGAAATGGATGTCTGCCTTCCAGGATCTTCCAGGGAACATGGATGCTGCTGAAGGGCCTGGAAGGGTGTCTTCCACTGGGGAAAAAAGCGTCAACCCAGTTGCTACACAGAAAAAGGGGAGGCAAGGATATGACCAGGCAAATCATGCAAAGAGTCGAAGAAAACAGGCAGAACAGGTTTGTAATTTCTCCTAGTGTTCCTTCAATATCTTGCGTTAGTTTTCTTTGAGCTGCTTTGAAATACCATTTGATGAATCTCGTGTATAGCAACCTCCAAAAAATAGAACATGAAGTGATCACCATTAGGATTTGCACGTTTCCATTTTTTAGGGTGTTTGCGATAATTAACATCATATCTCATCCATATTATCAACCATGATAACCATATAATTAATAACCATATAATAACCATATCCAACCTGAATCTCAACCCGTTCCACCCCGGCACCTCCTTTGCTTCCGCTCGCTGGCTGTCGCCCAACAGGGAGGAGACCGAGACGGTCGACGGCAGCGGATCAGAAACTGCCAGGGCTAAGGATTCCACTAAGGCCACGGCTGTGTCCATGTCCTTAGGGGTTGGGGGATTGGTGATATATGGGCTTTCCATGGCTTTCCTATATAAAATCAATGGGAATTTCAGGATCCTAAAATGGAGGTACTGTACCATATAAGGCCATATTTTGTGGGTATATTCCCTTACATAGGCCTTACATAGGCCTTATATATGGTAGGTACCTCCAATTTAGGTTCCTGAGATGGCCATTGATAAAATGGAGGTACCCCAATAGCTAGATGATTTATCATGGAAAATCTCATAAAATGGATGATAGCTCAGGGTAGCCCTATTTTGGGAAAGCCCCTGATTGAGGCCTAGGAAGTGGTGGCTTTTAACATCTTTTAACAACATGATGATGTGACATGAATTGAATCACAAAGGCGGGGTCTCTGAGACGGTTTGAAAAGCAAGATTCGTGATCTGGGAGGATCCCTGAAGTGAGCAGATCTACACAGAAAGTGGATGACTAAAGTGAATCTGCGGGCCCAAGCATGTCCGAAATAGAAAGAAATATCATGAAATATCCCAGCGATCATTCACTTTAAAAACAGCTGGCTGACCGCAACTGCAATGATTTCAACTGATGGCTGCTGTTGCCACCCTGGCGTCTTTGGCAAAGCGTGCTGCTGCAAGATGCGGATGCCGCTGCACCTGGATCAGGCGATCTATACGGCCCCAATTCGAGACATTGAACATGGGTCATTAAATGTCCCCATTGGACATCACCCAACCATTAGGTATATGGTCTATAATGGCTACTATAAGGTGATGTCCAATATTCCCAAAATGGGACAGTTACCAACCCCTGTTGAATGACCGTACTTGATAGCTCAAAAACATGTGGAAAACGTTCAAAAACAACAACCACCTGATTTGAGGGGTGTCCAAGTCTGCGAATTTCGACAGATTCTAGTACCCATCAGAGGCGTATCCAAAAGTTGGAACCCAAACTCCGCCTTGGTCACGAAAAACCACTGGTTCCTCCAAATATCATGATTTCAACCCATCTCATCACAACTGGGATCATATGTTTAGGGATAGAAACCACGGAAATATCTCCGGATCCAAATTGATTTTGAAACACGAACTATAAGCATTTCGAACCAACCAGCGTGGCCACCCCGACCTATCCTCACCTTGGACATGTTCATGAGGCCGCTGCAAATCAAGGTGATGGACTTGTTCTGCAACGTTCCAGCCAGGCTGTTCAACTCACCTTGGCGCATGGTGATCCGGGGAGCATCCCTAAGATAGCTGGGATGGTTGTGGGCATAGCATCCATGGTTAAGTTCTTGAAATCCGATATCCCCACATTTTGTGGCCTTATGATGTTGGAATCCAAAGTTTGAGATGATTAGATGTGCTGTGATGATACAAGACAATCTCCGTTTTCCTGGAGGCTTGACATTCAAGGGGGCTGCTGGTGTAGTCTTGTTCAATTGGGCAGGCTGTTCTTTCTTTCAATTACTCCGGGACCCGCATCTGCCGCCTGCCCCCATTTCATGGCCTAAAAGATGCGGACCTGGGACCTGGGGTAGGTTGGGGGACGTTGGGGCAAGCACGCTCTTCAGCCTCCCAATACAGTCACAACCTTTTAGGGTTTGACTTGGGGACATTGGGACCTGGGGTGGGTTATGGGACTTGGGGGCAAGCACCATCTTCCGACTCCAGCAAACACTCACAACCTTTTAGTTGGGGGGAAATGGTGGCAAAAGTCATCTTCAAATATCTTCAGACTTTCTATATAGTATAGTCACAACCTTTTAGGGTTTCACTTGGGGACAAAGGGGCACGGGAACTCGATGGTGAGGGGGACTTGGGGGCAAACAAACCCTGCAATGACATAATGTTTGCGCTATGACATGATATGACATCATAGCTAGTAGTCTGTTACTTCAGCATACTGCAGCAAGCTGCACATGATGCTGGTGCTTCTGCAGCATCTAACTGACAGAAAAGTCCGCGCAGGCGCAAGCGAGACAGATTCACAGGCATAAGCGAGGACACTTCCTCCTAAAAAACTTACATCATGCCACCCAGAATAGACAGGCCTTAGGCACCACAGAATCGCGACAGCCAATTGTTCGAGATATGCCGAGATGCTGAATGCAGAGGAGTCAATGGATATCACTTGGACAAAATCGATGATCACAGCTCGACACTTCACCTTCTGCACCCTTTCTGGCAGGGAATGCCTGGACTTCAAATACATCAAGCGGCGGTAAAATATGGAAGGTTAAACTTCAAACTTGATCTTGGAATTTACGGGCTTCAACTCGTCAAACCAGGAAAAAAACACCAGTGTTTTACCCAGTGTTTACCCAGAGACGTGTTGCCAAAGAAAAGCACTCCATGGAGTCTCAGGATGAGAAACCCTGCTTTCTGGTCAAATTCTTCCAGGATTCGCAGTTCCCTTTGACTGCGCATCTGTCGTGATCGGACTCCCCTGCCCGGATAGAAGGCGAATCTTACCGGGTCCGAGCGGGCTGCTTGAACGACGAAAGCCACACAGGCACAGAGAAGCCCAAATAGGAGGCTAAAAATGAAACCTGAGCTTGGGCCAATGGGATGGCTTGGGATGGCTTGGGATGGCTTGGGATGGCTTGGGATGGCTTGGGATGGCTTGGGATCTTCCAGCTGGTGAGGTTTCCCATGTTTCCCAAGCCCATCCCCCAATAATATCAATAATATTCTTCAAGAGTCCTCACATCCCAAGAATATTCTTTAGGATCACTTTGGACTTGGTGCACACTTGGGAATAGTTCGAATATTTGGGGATTATCTTCCCAATGAATGCCACAAAATAAACTTTGAAAGAGCCAACAGGAAGCTGATGTTGCACACCACTGCGATGACCACCACAATGACATATTCCAAGGTGTCCAGATTTGGCCATGTGTCCAACAAAGATTCCCAGAGAAGCTCCACACCTAGATGCCCTAAGAGCACTCCTGCCAGCATCCTTGGCACATAAGAGATGAGACTATTAGCCACTGGAATGCAGAGAATCACCAGGAAGCCTACTATGACACCCGTCACCCGGGCTCCACCACCACATTTGTGATACAAAACGCTGGAGGAGTACACCATGTAGGTCTGCAAGCATCCACAGCATCCAGAGAACAAGTTTGCAACTCCATGCGCAAACAGTTCCTTGTTGATATCCGCCTGCTTGCGGGTGGCCTGAGCAAGTGCCGGCACGTTCACTGGAACATGAAGGCAGCTGAAAATGACGATGCCGCAGAGCAATGGCAGCTGGTAGGGAAACAGCCTCCATGCTACCAGATCCAGCTGAAAGTTCCACGACATCCCACTGTCCTCTGGGAAGTCTCTAAAAAACCAGCCCTCCTCTTGGGCATGGCGATGGGAACAGCCCAGGCAGGCCAAGCTTATCCAGCTGCCAAAGAGCAGCCCAAGAAAGAAGAGGGGCAAAACAAAGGATTCCCAGCCCCTGCCCCTGGAGAGCTTCAAGCAATAGAGCAACATCATCTCCAAGCAAAACAGCACCAGCAACTTTGGCCAATGCTGTGCTTGTCGCAGCAGCTGTGTCTCAGTCCATTCCCAGCTGACTCCGGTGCATGCAGCCAGCCCTGCTGTGAGAATGTAACTGCCCATTCCTGCTATGCATCCCATCAACACTGGCTGCGGCAGAATCTTGAAGATCCGTTCCAGTTGGAAGTAACCCAAGAGGAAAAAGGCCAGCGACGTCAGCAAGGACGCCACGGCATACAACGCCAGCAGCGTTGGGACAATCTGCTCCGGACGGTCCACCGAAGCCGAGACAGACAGGGCCATGGAATGAAGCATCGGAGTGTTCTCAACGATCATACATCCCAGTCCTGGCATTGGCAGAAATTGCACGCATATCCCTCAAACGTCCTGAGATCATCAACACCTGACCACTTGTCCATACATCCTACACCCTGGGTTGATGTTTATTCGTATACACATGTTACATCTGCATGCAGCCCAGCCATCTACCCCTTCGTCTCTCTCCCCCGATCGATGTATCAATTCCTCTGCCTTTCGAGCTATAGCAGCTATATAGATCGAGCGAGAAAAGACTTAAACCATCTTAAAACCGAATCGACTCAAATCTACCTACCCGCCTGCCTCTGTCTCAAAATCCTCAAATACCTATGTACACCTGTAGAATTCTATAGGTTCATATGATACATCTTATCAATATCAATATCTCCATAGCTCTATTTGGCTCTGTTTCTCCCTTTGTCTCTGTTTGCTTTCCTACATGTTCTTCTTTTTTCTGCCATGTCAATGTGATGCCATATGCATCCCTGAAACGATATCTTACGTCATATGCTATATACATACATACATACATACATACATACATACATACATGCATTACCATTCCATTCCATTCCATTCCATTCCATTCCATTCCATTCCATTCCATTCCATTCCATTCCATACATATGTACGAATTACATATTATCCACATACACTGGCATCTTTATTTATATGCGTACAACTGCGTACATATTATTTATATATATATATATATAACTAAATTATATAATATATACATGCATATAGTGCACCACGCTGAGGCAAGTACCCAGTTGTTGAATGTTGTTGAACCTTCAGCGTCCTACTGGCAGATCTGACTGCAACGCGAAGACGATCTGTGCCATGGCTGCCGAGAGCAGCACCATCGAGATCCCGAAACCGGAAGTGCCAGGCAATTCACCGGGAAACAAGAGGAATCCTGGGGGGATTTCAATGCCGGCAATCCGGGGGACATCCGGGGGACAGACATAGAAAACATCGTAAAACTATGATAAACTATGATAAACTATGATAAAATATGAGTCAATAGGTTCCCCAAATTTAGTGGATCAAGATGGATTTGGATTAGGATTAACCAATGATAACCTGTGGGAAAACAGAAAATCCTCAATCAGCAAATCCAGGAATCCATACGGAAAATTGTCCAAAATGGTGATGAGCACAGCCACAGCTGCGGCTAAGATCTGCTGCAAAATCCACCACGGAAAGGCGACTCCATCGGCTGCGCTCCTCGGGGGGAAGCCATGGGATCTTTCTGAGGTCACCTGCTTCGGCTCCACCATGTTCCACCGGCCAGCCAGTCTTCGACCACTTCACATGTCAGAACTTCACGATAGTTCGGGGAAGTATAACTTATTCTCTCTTACTCTCTCTTACTCTCTCTCTCTCTCTCCAGATTTGGATTGAAGGATTGCAGTGGGGGTAGGCCTCCCTGCCATAGTTGCTGCCCCAGCTTCGGTGTAATCAGCTGTTGGGTCAAATCGGTCATCTGCCTGGGCGGATGAGAAACTAAACCGCAATGTGGGCTTCAATGAATCGGAGAGCGAGGGACTCCCCCAACAATTTTGATTCTGACCTACTTTTTTCATACTTGTTCTATTTTTTTGGGGATCCCCTAGATGACAAAGTACCACCGCTTGGATGGCCTTCTCAAATGCAGCAATTAGATCCTGTCGGGCACCATCATACCAGGCGCGCTGCTATGGCATGGGGCAAACGGCCGCCATAGCTGTCTGCTGTGTCAGCAGCCTGTCTTTCTCAACACTTTTTCTCTGCTGCAATCCTGAGGTCATGGACTGATCATGATCAGAGTGTTCCCTTTTTTTCCATCTTCTTTCATGGACTTGTCAAGCTTCTGCATGAGCTGTCGGCTAGATCGAGCCCTGAAAAGCTTCGGCAAAAACTGCGATGCCATGACTGAAACTTGTTCGAAAAGGCCCACCCCAGTAGGAAGTGAAGGACAAAAAACTCGCACCTCGTCGTACTCCACTCCCACAACCTCAACAACCTGCAGAGTTGAGCAGTAGGCAAGACTCTGTCATCTCATACTGAGACTCGGCCTCTCAGCATCTCACACGTGCCAAATCGATTTGTTTTCAGCTAATAATCTATATCCATAATCCTTTTTGCTTCTATAACCCTTCACACTTAAATCATCTTAAATCAACATCCAGCATGCGCTTGGCGGCGCCTCGCCGCTTTGATGCTGCAGACCAGCCCTCCTATGTTGGTGGGCCCCTCCCATTGTTCGCAGCTGAGCTTCCAACTTGTTCCGGATAGCCTTCGCCAGGCTGTTTGGATGGTGCTTGTAGCTCCCCGGGCCTGGGGCCATCGTGGCCCACGCTTCCAAAGCAAAGGTCACTTCGCAGGATCCCATCCCCCTAGCATTTAATTTCTCCAAAATGGTCTCAAATAATGTGTATATAAATCTCCTTCCAAAACAAGTTTTCTTAGGGGTGTTGAATATTAAGGGGAAGGGCTAAATGACGAATGATGGGTTTTCAATTGATGCAAAACAAATCCCCAAAGTTGGTTCCGCCACTCGGCACCAAGAGGTGCTCACATCACAGCTCGGGTGCCGCACCCCCAACGCACCGTGGCCAGGTGTTGGCCAACTCGCACCCGGTTGCCCACCCAGCTTCTGTCACCTTCGGATGGTCTCAGGCCGTTTCGGGTCTCCTCAATCTATGCAGAATCTGTACCCATGTATGTCTGCCCAGGAGTATCTACAATAGAAATCTAAACAAATCTAGGCAAATCAAATCTAATAAAATCATATCAACCCACATAGTCCAAACATTATCAAACACAATCCAATCTATTGATCCGCTTTCTGTTTCTGTGTTTGGTGTGTGTGTGTCTGCACTAAGTCACTATGTAGTCCATCATGCATGGGCATATAGCTTCGGCTGGATGAGGATAAAAGTAGCATTGGTGGTAGTGTCGACTTGTCGACTTGTCAACTCATGATATATGACATGACATGACTCATTTCGGACTGACCATCCCAACTTAGGAAGCAACAACACTTCAAACCACCCGCCAAGGCTGTGCACCAATTCCTCAACGTCCCCCCCGGAGGCGTTCCACACCCTTCTGAGGTCAAGACTTTTCGCGGCACCCTCTGCCATTGAAGTCTCTTCCGTGCACGTCTCTCTTTGATCATGCAGGTGTTCGATGGATTTTGCTGCTTGTACTGAGACTGTACATTGTTCGTATGTCACTTGACTCACGAGTCCATCAACCCAGTTTTACCAGTAGTATGGCTGTGCCTAGATTGTTCCGGCTTGAGTTTCAGAAAATGCTATTGAAACTATAGCTGCAATGAATGTTGTCAAGACATGTAAAAACTCAGCAGGTTCTGAAAGATGCAAAGAGAATATGGCACAGCAGGAAGCTGTTATCCTTGGGGAATCCATCACGACAACTTTGAGATGCTCATAGATTCTCAATGAAATTTTCAGATGTTACCCTCTGGTAAACATCACCATAACTCTGGAAAATCACCATTTTTAATGGGTAAATCATGGTAAATCCACTATTTCTATGGCCATTTTCAGGATCCAGACTTCAGCAACTAAACGGATGCCACCTGACACCTCCTGACTCAGCAATGACCCACCGGATGCATCGGATGCATCATTTGTGTCGGTTGCACACACCGGATGATTCAACCAGTTTTTGGTTGCAAAAAACTGCCTGCAATGTGCAACTCTTCTCCGGGTGCTGAACTGCTGGAAGTTCTGTTGATGAAGGGGAAGGAATACAATGGAATTAAAAAACAATAAACTGCGGCTGCAATGGCTGCACATCATGCATGAATTAAAATCACTGAATTGGCATCACCTCAAAGGAAAAAAACAATTCATGCCATTGGCAGTGACTAGGCCGTATCCAACAAGTCCACTGAGCCGTAGACTGCTGAAGTATCAAGCTCCACCCTGAGCCTTGGAAAGGATCAGGACAGCTCAGGGGAGGATTTCCCAGTAATTTCAGGTCCAGTTCCCAAGCAATCACTATAAATGCTGCTGTTCATAAACCTTAATCATCCTCAAACTATCTATAAGGGACCCGGATCATTTTGAAACACCGGATAAGGCTCATTTTGAAACACAGAGGATAAGGATCATTTCGAAACACAAAAGCCCCGGATAAGGATCATTTTGAAACACATCCAAGATACTGCTG